>RCUS01000194.1_pt1 | contig 45179 bp, 32 predicted proteins | sample 2166221 | NCBI WGS metagenome assembly RCUS01 (sample SAMN09932758, study PRJNA488358) | compost metagenome | isolation source: compost soil in cyclohexanecarboxylic | place: Germany: Experimental Botanical Garden
ACATGCGCGGTTTCGATTCGTCCGGCAGCATCTATGTCGATGGCGTGCGCGACGTGGGCTCCATCTCGCGCGACGTCTTCAACATCGAACAGATCGACGTATTGAAGGGCCCGGCGGGCACCGACAGCGGCCGCGGTTCGCCGACTGGCTCGATCAATCTGGTCAGCAAGACGGCGACCATGGAAAACAAATTCAATTCGCTGCTGACGGCGGGCAGCGGCAAGCAGAAACGCGCCACGGCCGACTGGAACCGCGTCCTCGACAGCGATACCGGCACGGCCTTGCGCCTGAACCTGATGACGCAGGACAGCGGCAACGCGGCGCGCGATGAAGTCAAGAACAAGCGCTGGGCCTTCGCCCCCACCGTCACCTTCGGCATCGGCAAGCCGACGCGCATCACGGCCAGCTACCTGCACGTGGACCAGGACAACGTGCCGGACGGCGGCGTGCCGACCATTGGCTTGCCTGGCTACTCGACGCCGGATGTCGCCACCAAGGAAAAACCGATCATCCGCAGCTATTTGAACAGCGCCGCCAAGGTCGACCCGAAAAATTTCTACGGCTCCACTTCGGACTACGACAAGGTCAAGGCCGACATGGGCACCTTGCGCATCGACCATGATTTCTCGCCGAATGTACAAATCCAGAACACCACGCGCTACGGCAAGACCAAGCAGGACTACCTGCTGACGGCCTTCATGGGCAACACCGCCAACCTGAATACGGAAACGGACGGAGTGAGACGCGATCCTTCGACCTGGACCCTGGCGCGCTCGCTGCGCACCGTGAAGGACCAGGAAAACACGATCCTGACCAACCAGACCGTGGTCAGCGCGCAATTCGACACGGGCGTGCTGAAGCACTCCCTGGTGGCCGGCGCCGAGTTCACCAGCGAAAAGCAGACCAACTACAGCTATGTGCCAGCCACCCTGGGCACCTTGCCACCTGCCAACCTGTACAAGCCGAACCCGCGCGACCCCGTCACCGGCTACAACCCCGTGCGCAGCGGCGCCTTCACCGAAGGCGAAGTCAACACGCAAAGCCTGTACGTCTTCGATACCGTCAAGTTCGGCGACAAGTGGCTGTTCAATGGCGGCGTGCGCTTCGACCATTTCAACACCACGTATGACGCCGTCACCCTGCAAACGGCCGTGGCCCAGGGCCAGGTGCAAAAACTGCCGGTCGGCACACCGATTCCTACCCACCTGACCTTGAGCGACACCCTGGCCAACGGCAAGATCTCGGCCATGTACAAGCCGACGCCGGACAGCAGCGTATATGCCTTGCTGGCCACGTCGAAAGCGCCACCAGGCGTGAACTTCGCCCTGAGCACGGGTGCCAGCAGCGCGCAAAACCCGAACTACGACCCGCAGGAAACCCTGACCAAGGAGATTGGCACCAAGTGGGACTTCCTGAAACAAAAACTGTCGTTCTCGGCCGCCGTCTACCAGACCACCGTCAAGAATGAAGTGGAGCAGGACCCGGTTGTCCCGACCATCTACTACCAGACCGGCAAGAAGCGCGTGCAAGGCCTGGAACTGGGTGTGGTGGGCGAGATCATGCCGAACTGGCTGGTCAGCGCCGGCTACACCCGCATGAATACCAAGGTCGAGTCGAACAAGGTCTTCACGGCCAGCGGCGACAAAAACCTCACCTACACGCCAAAGCAGGCGTTCACCAGCTGGACTTCGTACACGCTGCCATTCGGCCTGAAGATCGGCGGCGGCGCGCGTTACGTGGGCGAAATGCTGCGCGGCACCGATGGCGCCGTCGGCACCCCGGCCCGCGTTGATGCCTACTGGGTCTTCGACGCCATGGCAACGTATCCGGTCAACAAGAACCTCGACCTGCAGCTGAACGCCTATAACCTGGCCGACAAGACCTATGTGGCGGCCATCAACAAGTCCGGCTTCCGCTACACGCCTAGCCAGCCCCGTTCGTTCAGCCTGACGGCGAATATCAAGTTCTAACATCAAAAGTACGCGCATTGCGCCACATCGGGCCCCTCTTCGGAGGGGCTTTTTTATTGTCCTGATAATCTTGCCTTTTTCACGCGCCTGCACCCGCCATGACTAGCGTATGAAAAGTCATACAGCGATCGCCTTCCCCGTCCAATATTTCGCGCAGCGCGGCAATCCAACAACATTTTTGAAATTAAATAAGTCTCTTAAATCAATAACTTAAGAAAGTGTCTGTTGAAAAACCATTTCAGGCATATCCTTTGCTATGTACAGGTTTTGCTGCAAATAATCGCCAGCACGCAAGGGCTTGTTTTTGAGAAATATTGACTCCAAGCTTGAGTTGCTAGCAATCAATAATCCGCTCACAGCGGCGCTTCATTTGGAGGAGTCAAAATGAAAAAGAAACGGCCATTAACCCTGTACATCCTGATTGCCATGATTCTCGGCATCGCCGTCGGTTATGGATGCAACACCGCCTTCCCGGATACCGCAGTCAGCGCGCAAATTGCGAGCAATATCTCCATCGTCACCGACGTCTTCCTGCGCCTGATCAAGATGATCATCGCGCTGCTGGTGTTCTCCACCTTGACGGTCGGCATCGCCCACATGGGCGACGGCAAGACGGCGGGGCGCATCGGCCTGAAAGCCATGTGCTGGTTCGTGCTCGCCTCGCTGGTCTCGCTGGCGCTGGGCATGGTGCTGTCGAACCTGATGCAGCTGGGTACCAACCTGGGCTTGCCATTGCCGGACGTGCATGCGTCGACCAACCTGAAGACGGCGGCCTTTACCTTGAAGGATTTCTTCACGCATCTGGTGCCGAAATCGCCGATCGAGGCCATGGCCAACAATGAAATCCTGCAAGTGCTGGTGTTCTCCATCTTCTTTGGCGGCGCCCTGGCTGGCCTGGGCGAGTCGGGCAAGACCCTGACGGCCGTGGTCGATCAACTGGCACAAGTCATGCTGCGCATCACCGGCACCATCATGAACCTGGCGCCGCTGGCCGTGTTTGCCGCCATGGCTTCCGTCATCACCACCCACGGCCTGGGCGTGCTGGTCACGTTTGCCAAGTTCATGGGCGGTTTCTACGTGGGCCTGCTGTGCCTGTGGGCACTGCTGATCGGCGCCGGCTTCGTCGTCATCGGTCCGCGCATCTTCAAGCTTGTCAGCCTGATCCGCGAACCATTCCTGCTGGCATTCTCGACGGCCAGCTCGGAAGCGGCCTATCCAAAACTGCTGACGGCGCTTGACCAGTTCGGCGTGGACCGCAAGATTTCCAGCTTCGTGCTGCCGATGGGCTACTCCTTCAACCTGGACGGCTCGATGATGTACTGCACCTTTGCCGTGCTGTTCATCGCGCAAGCCTACGGTATCGACCTGTCGATCGGCACGCAGATCACCATGCTGCTGTTGCTGATGCTGACCTCGAAAGGCATGGCCGGCGTGCCGCGCGCCTCGCTGGTGGTGATCGCCGCCACCCTGAACCAGTTCAATATTCCGGAAGCGGGCCTGCTGCTGCTGATGGGTGTCGACCAGTTCCTCGACATGGGCCGTTCGGCCACCAACGCGGTCGGCAATGCCGTCGCCACGGCCGTCGTCGCCAAGTGGGAAGGTGGCCTGGCCACCGAAGAAGAAGCGGCGGCCGCCAACGCGGCCAACCAGAACACGGAAAGCCACTGGGGCGAAGCGGACCACGCTAGCAAAGCCTAAGGCACCATGGCCCGCCACAAGCGGGCCATTTATTTGTTTTCATTGTTGAGTAACAAGCAGTCAGGTAGTGCGATCAGTAGTTATCCCCCTTACTAGAGAGATTCTCATGAAAAAAGTCCTGTTTACCCTGCTGGCCCTCGGCGCAGCTTCCGGCGGCGCGCTGGCCCAATCGAGCGTCACCATCTACGGCGTGGCCGACGCCGGCCTGGTATTCGACAAGGATGCGGCTGGCGACCGCCTCAACCGCGTCGCTTCCGGCGTCGCTTCCGGCTCGCGCATCGGCTTCAAGGGCAAGGAAGACCTGGGCGGCGGCATGTACGCCAATTTCGTGCTGGAGAGCGGTTTCAATATCGACACGGGCACCTCGGGCCAGGGCGGCTTGCTGTTCGGCCGCCAGGCATATGTCGGCCTGTCCGGCAGCGCCGGCGCCATCACCCTGGGCCGCCAGTACTCGCCGTACTACCTGGCCCTGCGCGACGTGGCCGACCCGTTCGTCATCGGCCTGGCCGGCACGGCATCGAACCTGATGGCGACGAATATCCGCGTCGACAACATGGTGCAATACACCACGCCAACGTATAGCCACCTGTCGGCCGACCTGGCCTACGGTTTCGGCGAAGTGGCCGGCGATAACTCGAAAAACCGCAGCATGGGCGGCGCCGTGCACTACATCGACGGCCCGCTGAACGTGACCCTGACGCATCACCGCAAGGAAAATGTGCTGGCGACCCAGCAGACCCGCAACACCCTGCTGGCCACGCGCTACGACTTCGGCGTAGTGCAAGGCAACTTCGGCTACGCGGACAACCGCGCCCTCGACGACAGCAAGAGCAATGACATCCTGCTGGGCTTCAGCGCCCCGTTCGGCGCCACCAAGCTGGTTGCCTCGTACATCCGCCACAACGACAAGAGCAACCTGAACCGTGATGCCCAGCAGTGGGCCATCGGCGCGTTCTACGCCCTGTCCAAGCGCAGCGACCTGTACACGGGTTACGGCCACATCAGCAACAAGAACGGCGCCACCTTCGTCGTCGGCAACGCCACGGACAATGGCACCGGCAACAGCGGTTTTAACCTGGGCATGCGCCACACGTTCTAAAATCTGCTGCGCGGCGCGCTTTGCGGCCGGCGATGCCCACCGTACCAGCGTACGGTTGCGCTTCTCGGCCGCAGATCGCTGCCGCTCGCCAGGATTTTGCCGGACGTCGAGATGTCCGTGAAATAGATGCACAGGCCGCCGGGTAGATATCCGGCGGCTTTTTCTTTTTGCGCAATATTAAAATGCGATACTGTGGGCTCTTGCAAGCATCACCTGATTATGAATAGCAGCAGCAAACCACCTCTTTCCTGGCGCCAGCGCCTGTCGCAACGGTCGGGCCGCGAGGCGCTGGCGTGGGGCGTGGTGCTGGCCGCCTGCCTGGCGACCGTGTGGCTCGTGTATTTCTGGACCGAACGCATCGCCATCGGCAAGCTGCAGGCCAGCGGCGCGCAGCGCCTCGAGGTGTATGTCAGCAGCCTGGAAAACGCGCTGGAAAAATACGATTTCCTGCCCAAGACACTGGAACTGAACCGCGACGTCATCCGCCTGCTGCAGCACCCGGAAGACCCGGTGCTGGTCGACACGGTCAACCATTACCTGGAGCAGATGAATGCCCAGGCGAAATCGTCGACCATCTTCATCAGCAACCTGGACGGCAACACGCGGGCCGCCAGCAACTGGCAGCAGCCCGACAGTTTTATCGGCGACAACATTTCGTTCCGCCCATATGCCCAGGATGCGCTGCGCGGCACGCCGGGCCGCTTCTATGGCGTCGGCACGACGCGGCTGGAACCAGGCTACTTCTTTGCCCACGGCATCTACCAGAATGGTCGCATGCTGGGCCTGGCAACGGTCAAGGTGAACCTGGAAAACCTGGAAAAACGCTGGGTGCAGGGCGCGGACAAGGTCATGCTGGCCGACGAGCACGGCGTGATCTTCCTCAGTTCCATGCCGGACTGGAAATACCGCACCCTGGCGCCCCTGTCGCCGGCCATCGTCGAGGAACTCAACCGCACGCGCCAGTATTACTCGAAGCAGCTCGAACCGATCCCCTTTGTTTCCGACCGCCAGCTGGGCAATGGCGCGCGCGTGATCAGCGTGCGCGAACAGGAACGTGCCGATGCGCCGCCAAAGACCAGCTCCAGCGTCATGACGCAAATCAAGCTCAAGTCGCCGCAAGGCTGGACCTTCATTTATCTGTCGGACCTGGCGCAGGCGAAGGCCAGCGCGCGCGCTGCGGCTGCCTTCTCGTGCGTGCTGCTGGGCTTTTTCATGCTGCTGTTCTTTTACCTGCGCCAGCGGCGCGCCGCCGTGGCGCAGAAACTGCGCGCCCGCGAAGACTTGCAGCACGCCTATGACAACCTGGAAACCATGGTCGAGGAACGCACCTCGGAACTCAACGCCATGACGCAAAGCCTGAGCCAGGAAATCGAGGTGCGCAGCAAGGCCGAGCAAAAGCTGCACATCACGCAAAACGAACTGTTTCAAGCGGGCAAGATGGCCGTGCTGGGACAGATGTCGGCCAGCATCACGCATGAACTCAACCAGCCGCTGACGGCCCTGCGCACCATGTCCGACAATGCCGTCATTTTGCTGGAACGCGGCCGGCTCGACGATGCGCGGCGCAATCTGGCGAAGATATCGCAAATTGCGGCCAGGATGGGGACGATTACCGGACAATTGAAGATCTTTGCGCGCAAGTCGACCACCAGCCTGACGTCCGTCTCGATTCCCACGGCGATCAGCAACGCCCTGTTCCTGGTCGAGCGCCGCCTGCAGGTTGAAAATGTGCGTTTCAGCCTGCATCTGCCGCCCGAAGATATCTTCGCCATGTGCGAAAGCAACCGCCTGGAGCAGGTGCTGGTCAACCTGTATGCGAATGCGCTGGACGCCATGAATGGCAGCGACGTGCGCAGCCTGCGCGTGTCCGTCGAATGCACGCGGGAACACGTGCTGATCCACGTGGCCGACACGGGACCCGGCCTGTCGACGGAAGTCTACGAACACCTGTTCGAACCCTTCTTCACGACCAAGCCGCAAGGCCTGGGACTGGGACTGGGCCTGGCCATTTCCGAACAGATCACGCGCCAGTTCGGCGGCGTGCTGCGCGCCGACAACGCCCCCGGCGGCGGCGCCGTCTTCACCATCGAACTACAGATTGCAACGCAGGAGGAAAAACATGTTTGAGGGCTTGAAGGTCTTGCTGGTCGAGGACGACCCCACCGTACGCGAAGGCAGCGAGCAGGCACTGCAGCTGGCAGGCCTGGACGTACTGGCCTTCCACTCGGCCGAGCTGGCCTACAAGCTGCTGACACCGGACTTTCCCGGCATCGTCGTCAGCGACGTGCGCCTGCCCGGCATGAGCGGCCTGGAGCTGCTGCAAGCGGTGAAAACGCTGGACCCGCACTTGCCCGTCATCCTCGTCACGGGCCACGGCGACATCACCATGGCCGTGCACGCCATGCGCACGGGCGCCTACGATTTCATTGAAAAGCCGTATTCGTCCGACCAGCTGGTCGACGTCATCCTGCGCGCGCTGGAAACGCGCAGATTGATGCTGGAAGTGCACAGCCTGCGGCGCCAGCTGGAAGACGGCGGCGGCATCGAATCGCGTTTGCTGGGCAATTCCGTGGCGATGCGCGACATACGGCGTTTGATCCTCGACGTAGCCGATGAACCGGCCGACGTGCTGATCTATGGCGACACGGGCACGGGCAAGGAAATGGTGGCCCGCTGCCTGCATGACTTCAGCCATCGCCGCAAGCACAACTTCGTTGCCGTCAACTGCGGTGCGATACCCGAAAGCATCTTTGAAAGTGAAGTCTTCGGCCACGAACCGGGCGCTTTCACGGGTGCGGCCAAGCGGCAGGTGGGCAAGATCGAGCACGCGGACCACGGCACCTTCTTCCTCGATGAAATCGAATCGCTGCCCCTGTCGCTGCAAGTAAAATTGCTGCGCGTGCTGCAGGAACGCTATATCGAGCGCCTGGGTTCGAACGTGCCCACGCCCGTCGACGTGCGCGTCATCGCGGCGGCCAAGCTGGACCTGGAAGACTTGTCGCAGCAGCAGAAGTTCCGCAGCGACCTGTACTACCGCCTGAACCTGATCGTGCTGCACTTGCCACCCCTGCGCGAACGGCGCGAAGACATACCTATTTTGTTCGAGCATTTCGTGCTGGCCGCCGCCGCCCGCTACAACCGTGCCGCCCCCGTGGTGTCGACGGCGCAGATGCGCAATCTGATGGCGCATGCCTGGCCCGGCAACGTGCGCGAACTGCGCAATATCGCCGACCGCTTCGTGCTGGGCATCGCCGGCGGCGCATCGAGCCTGCTGGCCGCCGGCCTGGCCAGCCCCCTGTCGCTGGCGGAACAGGTAAATGGCTTTGAACGCGCGCTGATCGAGCAGGAACTGCGCGCATATTCCGGCAACGTCAGCGAAGTCAGTGCCGTGCTGGGCTTGCCGAAACAGACCTTGTATCACAAGATGCAGAAATATAACCTGGTGGCGGAAGAGTTCCGTTAAGGGAAACACGCTGGCAGGCTTGTCAAAAAGAACAACACAATATTGCCATATGGTATAGTTTGTTTCTTTTTGATAATTTTTAATTCACAATGAAAAACCCTGCCGTCTTGTTGCCCCTGTTGCTGTGCAGCTCCAGTTTTGCCCAGCAAGCCGCTCCCACCGAGGCGCCCGCGCCTGCCGCCGCCCTTGAAACATCGGCCAGCACGCCGGCCGCGCCGGCCACCTCCACCATCAGCCGCCTGCGCCTGTTTGGCCAGAATGGCGCCACCGCCTTTTTGTACCGTGACAGCAGCTGCATCCGCGGCATGTTCAGCGACGGCGTGGAAAAGGCCAGCGGCAGCATGGGTTCCGCCTTCGGCTCCCTGATTGGCAGCGTCAGCAATACCAGCCTGGGCATCCCGGAGACGGAAACGTCCAAAAACCTGGCGCGCAAGGACGGCTTTTTTTCGAAAGCCTATTTCCGCGAGTATGAAGTGCCCGCCGACAAGCCCAGCAGCCTGCGCATAGGCTTCCAGGACGTGTCCTCGTTTTACGTGGCCAACGGGATGCGCTATGAAAACGTCTCGTCCAGCTGCAGTGGCGACGTCACCTTTACGCCGCGCGCCGGCGAGGATTACGAAGCGGCGTTTTCGTGGGAAGGCAAGCGCTGCAGCATCAGCATCAACCAGGTGATCGCCAAGGAAGGCAAGACGGAGCTCGTGCCCGTTCCCGTCACCCGCGCCCCCAGCTGCTAGACACTATCGGGCGGCCCCACGCGGCCCGCGCGCAACGGCCTGATCCAGTCGGGCCGGCCATTCGCCAGCGCCAGCCGGGCCGCCTGTTCCCAGTCGTAATCCACCGCATGAAACTGCGCCGTCCACGCGCCATCGGCCCCCTGTTCGGCGATGGCGTAGCGCGCGTGCGGCGTGCCGTTTTCCATCACATGCGGATAGCCGTGCTCGTCGTCATACGCCTGCAAGCCCACGCTGCCCGGGTTGACGATCAGCCGCCCATCGGCCAGGCGCACCTGGCGCGGCATGTGCGTGTGGCCGCACAGGATCAGGGCCGCGTCGGCGTCGCCCGCGCGTTCGGCCACTTCCATCGGCGTGGCGGCACGGCTGCCCTGCGGCGTGACACTGTCGAGAAAATACACCAGGTCGCTGGCGGGCGTGCCATGCACGAGCAGCACGTCGTGCCGCAGGCGCAAGGTGGCCGGCAGTGCCGCGATCCAGTCCAGTTGCTCCGGCAACAGCTGCGCGCGCGCATACGCATCCGACACGCCCATGCGGGCCGGGTCGCCCAGCAGCTGCCGCTCGTGGTTGCCGCGGATGGTGGGCAGGCCGAGCCCCATCAGCCGCGCCGCCGTGGCGCGCGGCTGCAGATGGCCGGAAACGATGTCGCCCAGGTTGACAGTCACGTCCACGCCGCGCCGGGCGATGTCGGCCAGCACGGCATCGAGCGCATCGAGGTTGCCGTGGATATCGGATATGGCGGCGATTCTCATGTTCTCTCCTGTGCACACCATTCTGCGCGCGTCAGACGATACAGGCAATGCGTGCGCAATGCGTGTCCTGGCGCCAGAGCCGGATGCTCGAAAGTGTCCACATCGCGACGCATGCCCAGGCGCGCCATCAGCGTGCTCGAGCGCAAGTTGGGCAGGGCCGTGAACGCGACGATTTCCGGCAGCTGCACGCGCGCAAAGCCTGCCTGCAAGGCGGCATGCGCCGCTTCCTGCGCGTAACCTTGTCCCCAGTAATCGAACGCCAGGCGCCAGCCGATTTCCACGCAAGGCGAACATGGCAGTTGCACAGCGGGAATATGCAGGCCCGTCATGCCGATGAAGGCATCGTTTTCTCGCAAGGCCACGGCCCACAAGCCCCAGCCCCGCTCGGCGATCAGGCCGCTGCAGCGCTTGGCCATGGCGTCGCTGGCGTCGCGCGACAGGGTCGCGGGGAAACAGGCCATCACGCGGGGATCGCCATTCAGCGCCGCGAACGGCGCGAAGTCGCTGTCGCGCCATTGCCGCAGTACCAGACGCGGCGTCACCAGTTCCATGATTTCCTGCATATTGACTTCCCTTCATTACCAGTTTTTACAGTTGCTTGACCGGCGGTAGGACAAGTCCGACGGACAGTTGCGCCGTGCGGCTACGTGATCTAAATGTAACAGTTGCTACCATTTCCTCATTGCACTGTTGCAAAAACGTCGCGACAGTTTTCACTTTATTTTGAGGAGTTGCCCCATGTCTGCCATGTCCGTGTTCACCCGCCTGTCCCCACCACGCCCGCACCACCTTGCCTTGCGCGGCGCCATGATGCTGGGCGTGCTGGGCATTGCCACGGCGGCCGCCGCGGCGCGGGCCGAACCGTCCCCTACCCTGGACCGTGTCAGCATTTCCGTGGGCGCTTTCGCCGCCGATCCGCGCATCAATGTCGGCGCCGACACGCAGTTTGGCCGCATCGATGCGCCCGAATCGAATCCCAGCCGCACGACCATTCCGCGCATCAAGGCCGAATTGCTGATCGGCGACCGCCATGGCCTGGCCTTCGACTACTACCGCTATGACAAATCCTACACGCCCACGCTGACCGGCCAGACCACCATCAATGGCCAGCCCGTGACGGGCACGGCCACGGCGGACGCCGACCTGAAACTCGACCTGGCCAAGATGTCCTACCGCTGGTGGCTGGGCAGCGGCAACGACACCTTCGGCATCGGCCTGGGCGCCGCCTACTACAATGCCAACCTGAACGGCACCGCCACCGGCGTCGTCAATGGCGAGACGGCCTCGGCGCGCGATTCCATCGGCGAACATGCGTTCGCACCGCTGCTGGAGGTGGGCTGGCGCCACGCGTTCACGCCGGACTTGCGCATGTACGCGGAAGCGTCGGGCATCAAGAAAAATGGCGGACGCATCAACGGTCATATCTATGGCGGCAATATCGGCGTCGAATGGTTCCCGTTCAAAAATATCGGCTTCGTCGCCGACTATGGCATCTCGAAAATCAAGCTGCACCGCGACAGCGAGCGCGATGCCGACCTGAACGTCCGCCTGACGGGACCATCGGCCTACGTCAAGGTGCGCTTCTAAAACACTTCACGCGCTGGTTTCAGCAAATACAGCTGGAACTGCGGCAGGCCGGCGTCCTGCCATGGCTCGACCCTGGCAAACGGCAGGCGCGCAAAGGCCTGCCGCCAGAAGGCGTTGGCGGCGGCGTCCGCGTGGAACATGGCCACCAGCCACGTCGTGTCGCTGTCCAGCAGCACGCGCCGCACCACCTCCAGCGCCAGTCCCTGGCGCCGGTATTTGCGCAAGATAAAAAAGTCGCTGAACTCCTGCACCGCAAGCGTGCCGGCCATGCCAGGCTCCGTGATGAAAAATCCCGCCAGCGCCCCATCTGCCTCGATCCACACGGCCGTATGCCCGGGCGCATGCACATACTCGGCCAAGCCGGCGTTGCACACATCGTAGCGGCCGTCGGCCAGCACGTCTTCGCCGCTCCAGGCCGCATTGTCGTGGCAGTACAGCTGGAACAACTGCGCCAGCGCGCCCTCTTCCCCCGCTGCGACGGGGCGCAAGGTGATGTTCTTCAATGCCGGCATAACTGCTTTCCCATTCGACAATGTTGTCATGCGACCAATGGTAGCACCACGTCGCTCATGCCGCCTCTCCTGCACTTCATCCCCGCATTTTCGCCCCTTGTCGCAAAAATAAAAATTTTCATCTTAATAACGATATGATTGTTTTTAAGTAACATCCGCCACGGCGGTTGACCAGAAACAAGGGTGATCCCCTTCCACAGACCGGCAGGCAAGTATCTGCCGGCTTTTTATAGTCAAGCTCAGGAGAGTGCCGCACATGCTATCGATCAAACAGCTGAACAAAACTTATGCGAATGGCGTCAAGGCCATCAACAATGTCAGTCTGGACATTCCGAATGGAATGTTCGGCTTGCTGGGGCCGAATGGCGCGGGCAAGTCCTCGTTGATGCGCACCATTGCCACCTTGCAGGATCCCGATAGCGGCAGCATCCATTTCGATGGTGTCGATGTGCTCAAGGACAAGGAAGGCTTGCGCCGCCAGCTGGGCTACCTGCCACAGGATTTCGGCGTGTACCCGAAAGTGAGCGCGGAAACCCTGCTCAACCACTTTGCCGTGCTGAAAGGCCTGACGGAAAAAGGCCCGCGCAAGGAGGCCGTGGAAGCCTTGCTGCAGCAAACCAATCTGTGGGAAGCGCGCAAGCGCAACCTGGGCACGTATTCGGGCGGCATGCGCCAGCGCTTCGGCATCGCCCAGGCGCTGCTGGGCGCGCCGCGCCTGGTGATCGTCGACGAACCGACGGCGGGCCTGGACCCGGACGAGCGCAACCGTTTCCTCAACCTGCTGGCGAAGATCGGCGAGCAGGTGGTGGTCATCCTCTCGACGCACATCGTCGACGACGTGACGGACCTGTGTCCGCGCATGGCCATGATCGTCAAGGGCGAAGTGCTGGTGCAGGGCGAGCCGCAGGCCGCCATCGATACCCTGCTGGGCAAGGTGTGGCGCCGCAGCGTCACCACGGACGAGCTGGCGCAATACCAGCAAACCCTGAACGTGCTGTCGACGCGCCTGGTGGGCGGCAAGCCGCAAATCAATGTGTTTGCCGACAGCCAGCCCGACAGCGGCTTCAATCTGGTCGCGCCCGACCTGGAAGACGTGTACTTCCTGCAGGTGCGCAATGCTGCCCGCCAGGGTACCGCCGCGCCAGCCGCAGCCCCAGCCGCTGTGCTGGCCTGAGGAGCGCACCATGTGGAAGGAATTTTTCAAGTTTGACCTCGGCTATCAGCTGAAACAGCCGCTGCTGTGGGTATTTGCCGCCGTCATGGCCTTGATGGCCTTTGGCGCCACCACCAGCGACTCCGTGCAGATCGGCGGCGCCATCGGCAACATCAACCGCAACGCGCCCACCGTGGTGGCGCAGATGCTGGGGATCTTCAGCCTGCTGTCGATGTTCCTCGTCACCGTCTTCATCGCCGGCGCCGTGCTGCGCGACAGCGAAGTGGGCATGGCCGACATGCTGTTCGCCACGCCCATGCGCAAGTGGGACTACCTGTTCGGCCGCTTTGCCGCCGGCTTTGTCGCCTGCCTGGTGATCTTTGCCGCCATCGCCCTGGCCACCATGCTGGGCCCCGTCATGCCCTGGGTCGATGCGCAGCGCGTGGGCGCGTTTTCGCTGCACACGTATGCGTGGAGCTTTGCCGTCATCGTCATCCCGAACCTGCTCTTCATCGGCGCCCTGCTGATGCTGCTGGCGGCCACCACGCGCTCGATGATGCTGGTGTACGTGGGCGTGCTGGGATTTTTCGTGCTGTGGGCCATGGCCGGTGTCTTTACGCGCGACATCAACAATGAGTGGGTTGCCGTGCTGCTCGACCCGTTCGGCCTGCGCGCCTTTGGCCGCATGACGCGCTATTTCACGTCAGCCGAGTCGAATACCAGCCTGCCGCCCCTGTCCGGCTTCCTGCTGACCAACCGCCTGCTGTGGCTGGGCATCACGGCCGTGCTGTTCCTCGCCACCGTGGCGCTGTTCAAACCGCAGCGCACAGGCACGGGCAAGCGCCTGTTCGGCAAGCCCAAAATGCAGGCGACCGGTCCTGCCGTCTCCGCGCCGCTGCACCTGCCGCGCACCTTGCCCAACTTCACCACGGCGACCGCCTGGCGCCAGTGGTGGCACATCCTGCGCTTCGACGCGGCCGGCGTCTTCAAGAGCGTGCCCTTCCTCGTCATGTTGCTGTTCGGCGTGATCAACCTGCTCGCCGGCGCGAATGTCGGCAAGAATATGTACGGCACCGCCGTGTATCCGATGACGCACCTGATGCTGCAAAATATCAGCAACAGCTTCAGCTTCATGCTGATCATCATCGTGACGTTTTACGCGGGCGAACTGATCTTCAAGGAACGGCAAGTCAAGATCGCCGACGTCAGCGATGCCATGCCCGTGCCCAACTGGGTGCCCCTGCTGGCCAAATGCACGGCCCTGATCGGCGTCATCGCCGGCTACCTGCTGGTGGGCGTCATCACCGCCATCGGCTTCCAGCTGTACAAGGGCGGCGCGCCGGTGGAGCTGGGCCTGTACCTGAAAGGCACCTTGCTGGGCGCCCTCTTCTTCGTGCTGATGGGCTTGTGCGCCCTCACCTTGCAAGTGCTGTCCAACAACAAATTCATCGGCTACCTGCTGGTGATCCTGCTGATGGTGGCGCAATCCGTGCTGGGCATGCTGCACTTCGAACACAACCTGTACAACTTCGCCGCCACGCCCGCCATCAAGTATTCGGATATGAATGGCTATGGCCACTTCCTGACCGGCTGGGCCTGGTTTGCGCTGTACTGGAGCCTGTTTACCGTGGCGCTGGTCATGCTGGCGCGGGCCTTCTGGGTGCGCGGCCTGTCCGCCGACTGGCGCGCGCGCGTGCGCCTGGCGGGCCAGCGCCTGCACGGCCGTGCCGGCGCCGCGCTGGCCGTGGTGCTGCTGTGCTGGGCCGGCACGGGGGGCTGGATCTTCTACAACACGAATGTGCTGAACCAGTACGAAACGTCCGACGTCAGCATGGACAAGCAGGCGCGCTACGAAAAACAGTACCGCCAGTACATGGGCTTGCCGCAGCCGAAGATCACGGACATCCAGGCCAACGTGGATATTTATCCGGAGCAGCGCAAGGTCTTGATCAAGGGTCACTATGTGCTGCAAAACAAGACGGCGCAGCCGCTCGACACCTTGCGCATCCAGCTCAATCCGGAACTCGAAACCAGTTGGCTGAACTTGCCCGCGCACAAGGTTGCACTGGACGACAAGGAACTGGGCTTCAGCATCCTCACGCTGGCGCAGCCGCTGGCGCCGGGCGCCACCCTGCCGCTGGACTTCACGGTGGCTGTCACTCACCAGGGCTTTACCAACAGCGGCACGCCGGACCAGGTCAACCTGAACGGCAGCTTCTTCAACAACCAGGCGTATTTCCCGCACTTCGGTTATGCGAAGGAAATGGAGTTGACAGACCGCAACGAGCGCCGCAAGCGGGGCCTGGGCGAGCCGCAACGCATGGCCAAGCTGGAAGACAAGTCCGCGTATGGCAACACGGTGTTTGGCAGCGAAGCGGACTGGGTCCATTTCGACACGACGGTGTCCACCAGCGGCGAGCAGATCGCCCTGGCGCCCGGCTACCTGCAAGGCAGCTGGGAAAAGGATGGCCGCCGCTACTACCGCTACAAGATGGACCAGCCGATGATGCCGTTCTTCGCCTACCTGTCGGCGCGCTGGGACGTCAAGAAGGGCGACTGGCACGGCGTGCCGATCGAAATTTATTTCGACAAGAAGCATGGCTACAACACGGACCGCATGATCACCTCCGTGCAAAAGTCGCTCGACTATTTCAGCACCCAGTTCACGCCTTACCAGCACAAGCAGGTGCGCATCCTGGAGTTCCCCGGCTACCAGAGTTTTGCACAATCGTTCGCCAATACGATTCCGTACTCGGAAGGCATCGGCTTCATCGCCGACCTGCGCGACAAGGAGGACATCGACTATGTGTTTTACGTCACCGCGCATGAAATGGCGCACCAGTGGTGGGGCCACCAGGTGATCGGCGCCAACGTACAGGGCGCCACCATGCTGATGGAGTCGCTGGCGCAGTACTCGGCCCTGATGGTGATGGAAAAGGAATACGGCCGCGAAAAAATGCGCCGTTTCCTGCGCTATGAACTGGACCGTTACCTGAGCGGCCGTGGCGGCGAAGCCATCGAGGAACTGCCGCTGGCGCGCGTGGAAGGACAGCAATACATCCACTACAACAAGGGCAGCCTGGTGTTTTACCGCCTGCGCGACGAGATCGGCGAGGAAGCGCTGAACCGTGCCCTGAAACGCTATCTGCAGGACAAGGGCTACCAGCAGGCGCCATTCACCACGACGCTGGAATTGCTGGACTATATCCGCGCCGAAACGCTGCAGGGCAAGCAGGCGCTGATCACCGACCTGTTCGAGAAAATCGTCTTCTACGACAATCGCGTGACGGAAGCAAAAGCCGTGCAGCGCAAGGATGGCCAGTGGGATGTCACCATGAAGCTGCACCTGGCCAAGCTGGAATCGGACGGCAAGGGCAAGGAAAGCCCGCGCGCCTATGACGAGCCGGTGGAAATCGCCATTTTCGCGCGCCCCGCCGGTGCCAAGGAAGACAAGGAAACCGTCTTGTTTACCGACAAGCGCGTGCTGTCGGGCAGCGACCCGGTGCTGACGATCACGGTGAAGGACAAGCCGTTTGAAGTCGGCGTCGATCCCTACAACAAGATGATCGACCGGGTGGCGCGTGACAACCGCAAGGAAGTCAGTGTTAACTAACGCTTGATGCGACGCAAACAGGCCACGCTGTCACCGACAGCGTGGCCTGTTTTTCTTAGGCTGTCAGCGGCTAGCGGTACACGAGGCCGCCATCGATCAGCGGCGCCTGGCCCGTCATGTAATCGGCATCCGGTCCCGCCAGGAACGACACCAGGCCGGCCACGTCTTCCGGCGTCTCGGCGCGTCCCAGCGCGATGCCATCCACATATTTTTTATACGTCGCGCCCAGTTCGGCGCCCGTCACTTCGGCCATGCGCTTGTCGATCTCGGTCCACATGTCGGTGCCGACGACGCCGGGGCAATACGCGTTGACCGTGATGCCGTCGGCCGCCAATTCCTTCGCCGCCGCCTGCGTCAGCGCGCGCACGGCAAACTTGGTGGCCGAATACACGCCCAGCAAGGCGAAGCCGTCATGCCCTGCGATGGAACAGGCATTGATGATCTTGCCCTTCTGTCCGCGCTTCTTGAAAGTCCTGGCGGCCGCCTGGATGCCCCACAGGGTACCCTGCACATTGATGCGCATGATGCGGTCGACTTCGTCGGGCGTCACGTCCAGCAGCGCCTGCACCTGGGCGATGCCGGCATTGTTGACGATGATGTCGAAGCCACCGAGTTCCCTCTCGGCAAACGCCACCGCTTCCGTCACCTGCTGCAATTGCGACACGTCGGCGATGCAGGTGACGGCGCGGCGGCCCAGCGCGCGCACTTCGGCGGCGGCCGTGTCCAGTTTTTCCTGGTTCAGGTCCACCAGCGCGATATCGGCGCCATCCCTGGCCAGGCGCAAGGCGATGGCCTTGCCTATACCTTGCGCGGCACCCGTGACCAGCGCGACTTTTCCGGAAATACCCATGCTGCGTTCCTTTCAGTGTAGGGAAAAAAAGCGGCACAACCGGTCCGGCGCAGGGGCGCCTGCGGCCGGTTCCGCATCGAAGAGACGCTTCAGCCTACCTGAAATGGGCAATTCGCCGCGTCTTGAAACGTGCGCGCCCGGAAAAAGCGCGCACGTCAAGAAAAGCTAAAAAAGCACGGCGCAATACGCCATGCGCACGCTGCCGTACCGGCCCATGGCGTCAGCTGGCGTAACATGGGCAGCATCGCTGGCAAGCGCGCTGGCACCACCATCAAGGGAGATCCATATGCTGCATCGTTCACTGCCCATCCGCGCCAGCCTGCTGCTGGCGGCACTTTGCTTGAGCACGCCCGCCTGGAGCGCGGACCCCATCCACAAGGAAACTGTGGCGCTGACGGCCGGCAAGGCCGCGCACAGCGTCAAAGGCCAGATCAAGGGCTACGCCACAGCCGAATACACGCTGACAGGCAAGGCCGGCCAGACCCTCAGCGTCAAGCTGAAAACCAATCAGCCGTCGAACTACTTCAACATCCGCCAGGCCGGCCAGGACGAGGCCCTGTTCATCGGCTCGACCAGCGGCAACACCTACCAGACAACGCTGCCGGCCGATGGCGAGTACACGGTGCAGGTGTATCTGATGCGCAACGCGGCGCGCAGGAATGCGGTGGCGAATTACCGCCTGGAGATGGGGCTGCGCGACTAAGGCTGGCACTGGCGTGCTTGACGTTGGCGTGATCCGGCATGCCTATCGGCCCTCCAGGCCAGCGGCATGGAATTTTTCAGCTTGGCGATGATCTGATCCATTGATGCTTTTTCTGACTGACTCAATGGAGGAGATATGCAACATGCCAATGTCATTGCCATCGTCCTGGCACTCGGCTGCAGCCTGGCAGGAGCGCAAGCGCCCGAACGCATGGCCAGGCTCACCGATAGCAACGTGTTATTGAAGCAAGCAGCAGTCGAAGGCAATGCCATGCATGCTTGCCAGCCGCTGAAAGGGGACACGGTTGCCATCCTGGAGATCAAGAATGATCCACCGGGAGCCGCAGGCGCAGCCATTGCCCATGTACGCGTGATGAGCGGCCACTGCCAGGGCGAGGTCGGATGGGTCGGGATGGCGCGCCTGGAAGCGCTGGCTACGCAGGCGTCACTCTTGCCATAAGCAAAAAGCCTGTTTTCCTCTCGGAAAACAGGCTTCAAGCAACAACAACGACTTTTTCGGACTTAGAACGGAATATCGTCATCCATGTCCGAGAAGTTCGGGGCTGGCTTTGGTGCCGGGCGTGGTGCCGGGGCCGGCGCTGGACGCGGGGCTGGTGCCTGGCGCGGAGCCGGGGCTTCGTAGCCGCCGCCACCGCCGTAGCTGTCATCGCCACCGCCGGCGTCGCCGCCCATGCCGGAACGGCCGCCCAGCATTTGCATCTGTTCCGCGATGATGTCGGTTGCATACTTCTCGACGCCGTCCTTGTCCGTGTACTTACGGGTTTGCAGACGGCCTTCGACGTAGACGGACGACCCTTTTTTCAGGTACTGGCCGACGATTTCCGCCAGGCGGCCGAAGAACGAGATGCGGTGCCATTCTGTCAATTCTTTTTGTTCGCCCGTGTTGCGGTCCTTCGATTTGTACGAAGTGGCCACGGCGATGTTGGCGATCGCGTCGCCGCTAGGCATGTAGCGGATTTCCGGGTCACGGCCCAGATTGCCGACGATGATGACTTTGTTGACTGATGCCATGAATAACTCCTGATGAACTGCGGCGGGAGCCAAAACTCGCGCGCGTTAGATTTTTTGCTAAACGAGGATTATAAGCGACCAGGCGGCGCAAAGCATGCGCTTTCTGGCTTCGCCGCCTACCGTGCGGCAGCACGTTTTTTTCACGGCAGGTGAAAACAAGAAACTTGAATACTGGTATTATATACAGTGTTTAAACGTCTGCACGCATCTGTATCAAACTTTCCCGGGGCACGCCCGCAGGGCGCCGCAATCCGCCCGTGGATGCCTCAGGCATGCAGATCAAAACCCGGCTATAGTAACAGGTTGACCCGTTGTGGCTCTTCATCCGCACCCTGGCCCGATGCGCTGGCCGCACCACTCACTGAAAGCAAGGCAATCACATGGAACAGATCCGCATTCGCGGCGCTCGCACGCATAACCTCAAGAATATCAATCTCGATTTGCCGCGCAATAAGCTGATCGTGATTACCGGCTTGTCCGGTTCCGGCAAATCCTCGCTGGCCTTCGACACCCTGTACGCGGAAGGCCAGCGCCGCTACGTCGAGTCGCTCTCGGCCTACGCGCGCCAATTCCTGCAACTGATGGAAAAGCCGGACGTCGACCTGATCGAGGGCCTGTCGCCCGCCATCTCCATCGAACAGAAGGCAACCTCGCACAACCCGCGCTCCACCGTCGGCACCGTGACGGAAATCCACGACTACCTGCGCCTGCTGTATGCGCGCGTCGGCACGCCGTACTGCCCCGACCATCCGGAAAACGCGCTGGCAGCGCAATCCGTGTCGCAAATGGTCGATGCCGTGCTGGCCATGCCGGAAGACACCAAGCTGATGATCCTGGCGCCCGTCGTTGCCAACCGCAAGGGCGAACACGTGGATCTGTTCGAGCAGATGCAGGCGCAGGGCTTCGTGCGCTTTCGCGTGCAGAGCGGCACGCACGCGGCGAAAATCTATGAAGTCGATGACCTCCCGAAATTAAAGAAGACGGAAAAACATACGATCGATGTCGTCATCGACCGGGTCAAGGTGAACCAGGACATCAAGCAGCGCCTGGCGGAAAGTTTCGAGACGGCCCTGCGCCTGGCCGACGGCCGCGCCATCGCCTACGAAATGGATAGCGCCAAGGAACACGTGTACTCCAACAAGTTCGCCTGCAATGTGTGTGGCTATTCCCTGCAGGAACTGGAACCGCGTCTGTTCTCCTTCAACAACCCGATGGGCGCCTGCCCGGAATGCGACGGCCTCGGGCACATTGAATTCTTTGACCCGAAACGCATCGTCGCGTTCCCGAATCTGTCGCTGGCTTCGGGTGCCGTCAAGGGCTGGGACCGCCGCAACCAGTTTTACTTCCAGATGCTGACGAACCTGGCCGCCTTTTACGAGTTCGACCTGGACACGCCGTTCGAGCAGCTGGACCTGAATTCCCAGCAAGCCGTGCTGTACGGCTCGGGCAAGCAAGTGATTCCATTCAGCTATGTCAATGAGCGGGGCCGCACCGTCATCAAGGAACACACGTTTGAAGGCGTGGTCAACAATCTGCAGCGCCGCTACCGCGAGACGGACTCGATGGCCGTCAAGGAAGAGCTGGCCAAGTTCATCAATGAAAAATGCTGCCCCTCATGCGATGGCGCGCGCCTGCGCGTGGAAGCGCGCTTCGTCAAGGTCGGCACCGGCAAGCAGCAGCGCGCGATTTATGAAGTCGCGGAAAAACCGCTGCGCGAAACGCTGGAATTTTTTGAAAAACTCAAACTGACGGGGGCGAAAAAAGAGATCGCCGACCGTGTGGTCAAAGAGATCATTTCACGCCTGAAATTCCTCAACAATGTGGGCCTCGACTATCTGTCGCTGGACCGCAGCGCCGACACGCTCTCCGGCGGCGAAGCACAGCGTATCCGCCTGGCATCGCAGATCGGCTCCGGTTTGACGGGCGTCATGTATGTGCTCGATGAACCGTCGATCGGCCTGCACCAGCGCGATAATGACCGCCTGATCGAAACCTTGAAGCACTTGCGCGACATCGGCAACAGCGTGCTGGTGGTCGAGCATGACGAAGACGCCATCCGCACGGCCGACTACATCGTCGACATGGGCATCGGCGCGGGCGTGCATGGCGGTGAAATCATTGCCGAAGGCACCTTGCCCGAGATCCTGAAAAACAAGAAATCGCTGACGGCGCAGTACCTGAATGGCAAGCTGAAAATCGCCGTGCCCGCCAAGCGCCACGCCAGCAACCCGGAAAAGCAGCTGGTCATTACTGGCGCGACGGGCAACAACCTGAAAAAAGTGTCGCTGAGCTTGCCTGTGGGCCTGATGACGTGCGTGACGGGCGTGTCCGGTTCGGGCAAGTCGTCGCTGGTCAACGATACCTTGTATCCGGCCCTGTCGCGCCATTTGTATGGTTCGCAGACGGAACCGGCGCCGCACGACTCGATCAGCGGCCTGGAGCATTTCGACAAGGTCATTTCCGTCGACCAGGCGCCGATCGGCCGCACGCCGCGCTCGAATCCCGCCACCTACACGGGCTTGTTTACGCCGATCCGCGACCTGTTCTCCACCGTGCCGACGGCCAAGGAACGCGGCTACAGCGCGGGCCGCTTCTCGTTCAACGTCAAGGGCGGACGCTGCGAAGCGTGCCAGGGTGATGGCGTGATCAAGGTCGAGATGCACTTCCTGCCCGACGTCTACGTGCCGTGCGACGTGTGCCACGGCAAGCGCTACAACCGCGAAACCCTGGAAGTGCAATACAAGGGCAAGAACATCACGGAAGTGCTGGGCATGACGGTGGAAGAGGCGCATGAATTCTTCAAACCCGTGCCCCTGATCGCGCGCAAGCTGCAAACCCTGCTCGACGTGGGCCTCGGCTACATCAAGCTGGGCCAGAGCGCCACCACCCTGTCGGGCGGCGAGGCACAGCGCGTGAAACTGTCGCTGGAACTGTCCAAGCGCGACACGGGCCGCACCCTGTACATCCTAGACGAACCGACGACGGGCTTGCACTTCCACGATATCGACCTGCTGCTGAAAGTCATCCACCGCCTGCGCGACCAGGGCAATACCCTCGTCATCATCGAGCACAACCTCGACGTCATCAAGACGGCTGACTGGATCGTCGACCTCGGTCCCGAGGGCGGTGCCGGCGGCGGGCAGATCATCGCCACCGGTACGCCGGAAGACGTGGCGCTGAACCCGGCCAGCGTAACGGGTAAATACCTGGGACCGCTGCTCAGGCAATAAGAACGGCAGCGCAATAAAAAACGGCGCGGATTGCTCATGCGATCCGCGCCGTTCCTCTTTTTGCTAGCACCCCAGTCATTGCCGGCGTGTCATTTATCTCACGCCAGTCTTTGCCGGCGTGTTTCTCCCCCACTACAACTCTCAACACCTGACAAGCTGCTGCGCGGCACGGCGTGCTGTGTGCACCTGCGATGCTCACCGTGCTTGAGCACGGTTGCACCTCTTGGCCACAATCACTGCCGCTCGCTACGTCTGCCAGGCGCCGCTTACGCTACCTTGTTTATGCACTCAGCCGCTTTTCCAGCGCAGCCTTGTTGTCTGCCAATTCCTGCGGCAGATGATACGCGAGTTTTTCAAACAACTCGGTATGTAATTTCAATTCCTCCACCCACGCGGCCTTGTCGATCGAGGTGATGGTGTCGAACTGTTCCTGCGTGAATGGCAAGCCATCCCAGTTCAGGTCGCCATACTGCGGCGTCGTGCCGAACAGGTTTTCCACGCCGCCGGCCTTGCCTTCGATGCGGTCCAGCATCCACTTCAGCACGCGCATATTGTCGCCGAAGCCAGGCCAGACAAACTTGCCCGCTTCGTCCGTACGGAACCAGTTGACGCAGTAGATCTTCGGCAGGGCAGCCGGGTTGACCTTGCCCACTTTGACGCCCATGTCCAGCCAGTGCTGGAAATAATCACTCATGTTATAGCCGATAAACGGCAACATGGCAAATGGATCGCGGCGCACGATGCCCATCTGGCCCACGGCGGCGGCCGTTGTTTCGGAACCCATGGTGGCGGCCATGTAGACGCCTTCGACCCAGTTGCGCGCCTCGGTGACCAGCGGCACGGTGGTCGAGCGGCGGCCACCGAAGATGAAGGCCGAGATCGGCACACCGGCAGGGTCGTCCCAGGCGGCGTCGATGACGGGGTTTTGCGTCGCAGCCACCGTGAAGCGCGCGTTCGGGTGGGCGGCCTTGGTGCCGGACGCTGGCGTCCAGTCCTTGCCCTGCCAGTCGATCAGGTGGCTTGGTGCTTCCTTGGTCAAGCCTTCCCACCAGACGTCGCCATCGTCGGTCAGCGCCACGTTGGTAAAGATGGTGTTGTCGCGCATGGAGGCCATGCAGTTGAAATTGGTTTTTTCATTCGTGCCCGGCGCCACGCCGAAATAGCCGGCTTCCGGGTTGATGGCGTACAGGCGGCCATCGGCGCCCGGCTTGATCCAGGCGATATCGTCGCCGATGGTCGTCACTTTCCAGCCCTTAAAGCTTGCCGGCGGGATCAGCATGGCGAAGTTGGTCTTGCCGCACGCCGACGGGAATGCTGCCGCTACATAATGCTTCTTGCCTTCCGGCGATTCCACGCCGAGGATCAGCATGTGTTCCGCCAGCCAGCCCGGGTTGTTGTCGGACGCTTGCGCTTCCTGGTAGCCCATGTTCGAGGCGATGCGCAGAGCGAAGCACTTCTTGCCCAGCAGAGCGTTGCCGCCGTAGCCCGAACCGTAGGACCAGATCTCGCGCGTTTCCGGGAAATGCACGATGTACTTGGTGCTGTTGCATGGCCATTTCACGTCGGCCTGGCCAGCGGCCAGCGGTGCACCCACGCTGTGCACGCAGGGCACGAACTCGCCATCGGTGCCCAGCACGTCGTACACGGCACGACCCATGCGGGTCATGATCTTCATGTTGACGGCGACATACGGCGAATCGGACAGTTCCACGCCGATGTGCGCGATCGGCGAGCCCAGCGGACCCATCGAGAAGGGCACGACGTACATGGTACGGCCGCGCATGCAGCCATCGAACAGGCCGTTCAAGGTGTGGCGCATGTCGCCAGGCTCGGTCCAGTTGTTGGTCGGGCCGGCCGCTTCTTTCGTTGCCGAGCAGATATACGTGCGGTCTTCGACGCGGGCCACGTCGCTCGGATCGGAGCAGGCCAGGTAGGAATTCGGACGTTTTTCCGCGTTGAGTTTTTTCATGGTGCCACTGGCAACCATCTCTGCGCACAGGCGCTCGTACTCTTCCTGCGAGCCATCGCACCAGTAGATGCGGTCAGGCTTGGTGAGCGCGGCAATGTCGGCCACCCAGTTGATCAGTTTCTGTTGTTTAATATAAGCTGGGACGTTGAGTGCGGCGACGCCACCCATGACGGGCTGATTCATATTACCTCCAATACCAATAAAAGAAATTCTGGTCGTTCCGGCAAGACAGGCAGCATCATTGAGAGGTGGCTGCGGCTCACTGCGGGCGGCGTGCTCACGCGGGCAGGGCTCTGGGGTCGTGTCGGCCGCGGCGTTCACGCCGGCGGCATTACCTGGATCATGCTTCAAGACAGCTGTAACATTTTGCGCTGCATGTGCCATTCGCTCATCAGGAAGCATCAAAAGTGCCGGCGATTGTACACCCGCAAAACAGCTATTCTCGCAAAAATGTAGGAGAATAGCTTGACTAATGTAGTAGGCTATTCAGCATTTCCCGTATCCTGTTATTTCCCTACCAAATCCTCACTAAAATCGGCCATCCACCATGAAAATTGCCATACTTGATGATTACCAGGATGCCGTGCGCGGCCTCGATTGTTTCCAGTTGCTCGACGGACATGAGGTCAAAGTGTTCAGCAATACGGCGCGGGGACTGGGCCAGCTGGCCATCCGCCTGGCGCCGTTCGACGCGCTGGTGCTGATCCGCGAACGCAGCAGTTTTAACCGGGCCTTGCTGTCGAAGCTGCCGAACCTGAAACTGATTTCGCAAACTGGCAAGGTCAGCGGCCACATCGACGTGGCGGCCGCCACGGAACTGGGCATCGCCATCGCCGAAGGCATCGGCTCGCCCACGGCGCCGGCCGAACTGACGTGGGCCCTGATCATGGCGGCGCAGCGCAAGATCGTGCCCTACGCGCAGCATTTGCAGGAAGGCCTGTGGCAGACGTCATCGCTGGAGCCGGCGCGCAACACCTTGGGCACGGTCTTGAAGGGGCGTACCCTGGCCATCTGGGGCTATGGCAAGATCGGGCAATTGATCGCCGGCTATGGCCGCGCATTTGGCATGAATATCCTCGTCTGGGGCAGCGAAGCGAGCCGCGCGGCCGCCGTGGCGGCGGGCGACACGGCGGCGCCATCGCGCGAGGCCTTCTTTGAACAAGCCGATGTGTTGAGCTTGCATTTGCGCCTGTCCGACAAGACGCGCGGCCTGGTCACGGCAGAGGACCTGGCGCGCATGCAGCCGGCGTCCCTGTTCGTCAATACCAGCCGCGCCGAACTGGTCGCCGACGGGGCGCTGGAAGCGGCCTTGCCGCAGGGCCGCCCGGGCGCGGCCGCGCTGGACGTGTTTACGGATGAACCCTTGCCGCCCGGCTCGCCGCTCCTGCTGCTGCCGAACGTGCTGGCCACGCCGCACCTGGGCTATGTCGAGCGGGACAGCTATGAGCTGTATTTCAGCTACGCCTTGCAAAACATCGTCGATTTTACGCAGCAACAATGCACGCGCCTGCTCAACCCGGAGGTGCTGGCGCATGCGCGCCAAGCTCCTCAGGAGCGCTGAAAGCCCTTCAGCAAATCCGGCTCGCCCGTCACGCGGATGGCGGGCGCGGGCAGCACGTGCCGGCCGCGCCACAGGCCGGCCCAGCCGGGCGGCCAGGACAGGTCCGGCCCCGCATACGGCGCCACGCCGGCGCGCACGGCGACCACCGGCACGGGCGGCATGTCCTGCAAGGGCTCGCCTTCCGTGCGCTGCATGTCCAGGCTGTACATGTAATCGGGCAGCAAGGCGTCACAGACGCGGGCGAACCATTCCGTGTGGTCAACGTCGCGCCCCAGCGCCTGCGCCAGGCCCTGCGGGTCGAAACGCGCCAGCGCATCGATCAGCTCGCCCGTGGAGGCGCCCGGCGTATCGCCCCAGCCCATCACGGGATTGACGTTATAGTCGGCGCCCGAGCCATACCAGCCTTCGCGCCAGGGCCGCTGCATCCAGTCGCGCGGCCCCGTAAACAAATGCCAGCGCCAGTGCAGGCCCGATGGTTTCGGCCAGGAATACAAATATAATTTTTGATAGCCGGCCTGGTGCAGTTCGCGCACCATGGCCATCAGGCGCGCGTGCGGCATGCGGTCGGGCGGCGCGCGGCGAAACAGGATCGCCTCGCCATCGGCGAACTGCACGTCGTCGGTCGACAGGTTCAGGTCCAGGGTGCGCGCCTCGCTGCCGAAACGCGCGGCGATCCAGCCCGTCAGCAAATTGACGGACGTGATCACGCCATAACCGCGGTGGCGGTGAAAAATGACGGTGCCGGGAGCGAGCGCTTTCATACGGGGTATCTGGCCGGTGGGCAAGCAAAGAAACAAGTGTATGCGCAGATGGCCGAATTTTCCAGATGCGCGACAAGCCCGGGGCGGCCGGGCGGGATCGCCATTCACGCAATGGCGCCATTCCACGATATCATGCCCGTCATTCTCCACTGACATCGTGACCACATCATGACTTTGCGCATACTCGCCACCGGCGGCACTTTCGACAAACACTACAATGAATTGAACGGTACCCTGGGCTTTTCCGACAGTCATTTGCCGACCGCCATCGCCCGTGCGCGCATGACGGCACCCGTGGCGCTGGAGCAATTGCCCCTGCTCGACTCGCTCGACATGCAGGATGCGGACCGCCAGCGCGTGCTGGCCTCGTGCCGCGCGGCACAGGAAAAAGCCATCGTCATCATCCACGGCACCGACACCATGCGCGAAACGGCGCAAGTGCTGGGCGCGGCGAACCTGCAGCAGACGGTGATTCTCACGGGCGCCATGATTCCCTACGAAATCGACAATTCCGACGCCCTGTTCAACCTGGGCTTTGCCTGCGGCGTGGCGCAAACCTTGCCAGCCGGCGTGTACGTGGCCATGAATGGCCAGATCTTCGCCTGGGATAATGTGCAAAAGAATCGCGCCGCCGGCGTCTTCCAGCCGCTGTAGAACTCATTGTGATGCGGCAACGTCGCAGCGCAACAACAATCTGCCATGCTGCAGGCCCCTCGGCCTGCCTGACGTCCTGGCACGCTGCAGAAGGGCAGGCAGGCAAGCCGCCTGATTGTTAATCTTCAGCAAATCAACAAGCCCGCTTTTTGCGGGCTTTTTTTTACATTTTTTTACCTTTCACAAATTCTGATAGGCAACACTTTTCATCGAATTATTGCTGGTAATTCATCGAATTGCCAATACAATAATTTTATGTTGTAAAAAAACGCCATTAATCATTTTTTAAAACAATGATTTTTTCAAATAAACTATCGTCATTTAACAAATTTTTGAAATATTCTTCAGCATCCATAATTTATTGCCAAATCCGACACGGTTGATGTCCATTTTTTCTTGCTGAGACGACATAATGTTTGCCTCGACAAGTAAAAAGTGCATTTATAACAATATTGCACGAAGTAGTCTTCCTTGCCCGTCCGGGCATGTGTCCGCCTACCGTACTCGCCATCGCAGACCGACTATCCGCCGGTCATGCCGGTTCGGGTGCCGCTTGTCGTTATTAAAACTACTACGGAGTAATTGTTATAATGGCATTGAAAGAAAAAATCGGCGCGCGCAGCGTGCGCCTGGCCCTGACCGTTCTGGCAGGCAGCGTCTTGTTCTCTGGCCAATCCATGGCAGACGAAGCAATTCAAAAAGTTGAAATTACCGGCTCGAGTATCAAACGTATCGCCGTCGAAGGCGCACTGCCAGTGCAGCGCCTGACGCAAGAAGCGATCGCGCGTACCGGCGCCACCACCGTGGCTGACCTGGTACAAAGCCTGCCAGCCATGCAAGGCTTCACCATCGGCGCCGTTGCCGCTGGTTCCAACTCGGGTGGCCGCACCAGCGCCTCGATCCATGACATCGGCGAAAGCTACACCCTGGTGCTGTTGAACGGCCGCCGCATCGCCCCACAAGGCTCGGGCACCTCCGTCAACCTGAACGCCATTCCAATGAGCGCTGTTGAGCGCGTCGAGATCCTGACCGACGGCGCTTCGGCCCTGTACGGCTCGGACGCCATTGCCGGCGTGATCAACTTCATCCTGAAGAAAAACGTCCAGGGCGGCACCCTGGAAGCCACCTACGGCGGTCCGGAAGACAAAGGCGGCAACGCCTGGAACACCAACGTTACCTACGGCTTCGGCGACCTGGACGAAAACCGCTTCAACGTGCTGGTATCGTACCGCCACGATGAGCAATCGAAACTGAAGGCAACGGACCGCTCGTTCGCCCGCTCGTCGTACATTCCTGTCAGCTACGGCGGCAAGAACTACATCTACGACCGTACCAGCACCTCGACCGCACCAGCCAACGCCACGGTCGCCTTCAACAACAAGGCCAGCTCGTCGGTCATGTTCAACCCGTACCTGGCAGCCAACGGCAACTGCGGCCCGACCAACTACGTCACGGCAACCAACGACAAGGCTTGCGGCTTTGACGGCGGCTCGACGGTTGAAATCGTTCCAGAATCGAAACGCGACAGCCTGTTCGCCCGCGGTACCTACAAACTGTCGGACAACCTGAATGCGTTTGCCGAAGTAGCCCTGTCGCGCTTCGACCTGACCGCGCGTATCGCTGCCAACCCGGTGCCTATCAGCATCGCCAAGGACAGCGCGCTGTACAACCAGTACGTACGCCCGGGCCTGACGCAAGCACAGCATGACGATGTGAAATCCGTTACCGCCAACTACCGCATGGCTGACTGGGGCACCCGCGCCAGCAACACCATCACCGACACCAAGCACTTCGTGGTCGGCGTGGAAGGCGAAGTCGGCGAGTGGAACGTGGAATCGGGCCTGACCTGGTCGCAAAACGCCATCGACGAGCGCTATGTGGGCGGCTATGCCAAGAACGCAGATTTCAAGGCCATGCAAACCAACCCATTGTTCAATCCGTTCATTCCTGCCGGCAACACATCGCCAGCACTGCAGAACCTGATCGACAAGTCGCAATTCAACGGTTCGATCCGTACGGCATCGACCACCATGCGCGGTATCGATGCGCACGGTTCGCGTGAACTGTTCACCCTGCCAGGCGGCAAGGCCAATATCGGTATCGGCGGCGACTACCGCGAATACAAGTATGAGCAATCGCCATCGAGCGGCGCGAGCAGCGACACGATCTACAACTTCAACACCTCGGCACGCTACGACCTGAGCCGTGAAACCTACGGCGTGTTCGCCGAGTTGCTGGCACCTGTCACCAAAACGGTGGAAGTGAGCCTGGCTGGCCGTTACGACACCATCACCAAGATCGACAACGGTGTCATCAACAAGTCCATCGGTAAAGACCAAAGCGCCAGCACCTACAAAGTGACGGCACGTTGGCAGCCAGTGCAGCAAGTGTTGCTGCGCGGTTCGTACGGCACGGGCTTCAAGGCACCGAGCATGCTGGACATCGGCCAGCCGCTGGTCAACAACGGCTTCACCGCAAAACCATGGAACTGCCCGTTCCCAGGCGATGCCCTGTGCCGTCCAGCAGCCACGCAGTACAACCAATTGTCTGGTGGTAACGAAAACCTGAAGCCGGAAAAATCGAAGCAATACACCGTCGGTTTCCGCATCGAACCTAGCTCGGCATTCTCGTTCGGCGCCGACCTGTGGGACGTGAAAATCACCGACGCGGTATCGGCAGTCAGCGAAACCCAGGCTTTCGGCAATCCAGCGCTGTACAAAGACCTGTTCGGCACCTACACCGAGCCATCGACCGGCAATACCTACTATGCGTTCAAATCGCTGTCGATGAACATCGGCCAGACGCATAACCGCGGTATCGACTGGGACATGACCGGTCGCCACAAGTTTGATTTCGGTAACTTCACGGCCAACCTGAGCGGCACCCACATGCTCAAGGCTGACTACACCGTGCCAGGCACCAAGAATCAGTGGACGACCAACATGAACTACTTCGGTATCACCGATGCAGTCACGTTCCGTAACCTGGTCAAGCTGAACATGAGCCTGGAAACCGGCAAACTGACCAGCACCATGGTTGTCAGCTATCGTAACGGCTACACCGATGCAGCCGCTTCGGTACTGAACGTCGATACCAAGGCCCTGGAAACGATCCGCCTGCAAGTACCGTCGTACACCACCGTCGACCTGCAAGGCCGCTATGCCTTCAACTCGGCTGTGACGCTGCGCGCTGGTATCAAGAACCTGTTTGACCGTGAACCGCCGCTGTCGCTGCGCGCTTCGTCGGGCCACCAGGTTGGTTTCGATCCACGCTACGCTGATCCAATGATGCGTTCGTTCTACTTCACCGGTAGCTACAAGTTCTAATGTGATGTCTTAAATTAGCTTGTCCAGAAAGCGCCTTGCACTTCACCGTGCAAGGCGCTTTTTTTATGTGCCGCCAGATTGCCCAGGCGAAAAAAAAGGAGCCGCAGCTCCTTTTTTGTTCCTGCCTGACGATGCTTACGCCGTCGCTTCGCCGCCCAATGCCTCGACCACGTCGGCCATCAGCTTGGAGAGCTCGCCCGTCATCAGCATCACGTCGCCGTCGAAACGCTCTTCGTCGTTCTTCGTGCTCGATTCCGTTTCCTTGATCACGTCAAGCGGCTTGACGCTCTTGATGGCCAGCGATTCCGTCAGCACGAAGGAGATCTTGTCGTTCCACGTCATGGCCAGGCGCGTGCACTGCTTGCCGGCAGCGATATGGCGGCGCACGTCGTCCGCTTCCAGGGTGTGGCGCACGTAGCGCACGGTGGCCTTGCTCTCGCCGGTGGCGCGCAATTCCGTATCCATGTCGACCGTGAAGCCGGCAGGCGCATCGTCGGCCTGCAGCCATTCCGTCATCACCGCCACGGGCGAGCGCTGCACGCGCAGGCTTTCCAGCGGCAATTTATCCACGGCTTTGAGCAGCAGCTTGATGACTTCATCGGCTTTCGCCGGGCTGGCGGCATCGACCACCAGCCAGCCATTGACGGGGTCGATCCACGTCCAGACGTTGCTGCGGATGCTGAAGGCGCGCGGCAACAGTTCGTCGGCGACGCGCTCCTTCAATTCCTTCATGGCTTTCTTGCCGGGCGCAAAACCTTGCGCTTCTTCCATCTCGGCGGCGCGAGCCTTGGCCACTTGGTTGATGACGGTGGCTGGCAGCAATTTCTTTTCCGTGCCCAGCAGGATCAGCATCTGCTTGTTGACCACGTGGACCAGGCCGCCGTTCGGGCGTGGCGTATCCCAGCCCTGGCGCATCAGATCCATGCTGGTCGCCGGCGTAAATTTGTTCGAGGACAGCGCCTCTTCCAGTTGTTCTGGCGTGTAAGCCCATGGTGCGGGCAGGCGGTAAATCTGAAGATTCTTGAACCACATAGTTTTTGTCTTCCGTTTGTTTCAGTAGTGCCAGGGGAACGCCATTCTACACTTTCGACGCGGTCATGCCGTCAAAAGCGCAGCCTGGCGCGGTGCTTGTGATCAGGGGAAACGCCGCTACAGGGCGGGAAACAGCTCGGCCTGGGCGGGTGCCTGCCGCGTGACGACGGCCGGGTCGCACAGGGCCGAAATGCGCACGCCCAGCAGGCGGATTTTCTTTTCAAACGGCACGCGCCGCAAGCAGTCGCGGCTGGCGCGCAGGATGGCGGCGGCGTCCGCCGTGGCGCTGGGCAGGGTGATGTCGCGCGTGACGGTGCTGAAATCCTCGAAGCGCAGCTTGATGCCCACCGTGCGCCCCGCCAGCGACTGCTTGTCCAGGTCGCCCGCCACGCGCGTGCACAGGCTTTCCAGCTTTTCCGACAGGGTGGCGCGGTCGCGCACCACCTGCAAGTCGCGCTCGAACGTCGTTTCGCGGCTGACGGACTTGGTTTCCCGGCTCGTCTGCACGGGGCGGTCATCGATGCCCAGCGCCGCCTGGCGCAGCCAGCCCGTGTACAGGTCGCCGAACTGCGTGCGCAGCATGGCCATGTCGGCTTGCGCCAGTTCGCCGATGCTGACGATGCCCAGGGCTTCCAGCTTGGCCGTCGCCTTCGGGCCGATGCCATTGATCTTTTTCGCCGCCAGGGGCCACACGCGCGTGGCGATATCCTCGGGCGCCAGGATGGTCAGCCCGTCCGGCTTTTCCAGGTCGGAACAGATTTTGGCCAGCAATTTGTTCGGTGCCAGCCCGATCGAACACGACAGCCCCGTCGCCTCGAACACGGCCGCCTTCAGGCGCGCCGCCATGGCCGGCGCCTGCTCGCCATGTTCCGTCAGGTCGACATAGATTTCGTCGATGCCGACGTTCTGGATGATCGGGCACAGATTGGCCACGGCTTGCTTGAAGCGCGCCGAATAGTCGCGGTAGGCTTCGAAATCGGCCGGCAGCAGGATGCTGTCCGGCGCCAGCTTGGCCGCCTTCATGATGCCCATGGCGGAAAACACGCCAAACGCGCGCGCCGCATAGGTCGACGTGGTGACCACGCCGCGTCCCACGTAGTCGCGCATGCGGGCAAACTGCCGCGTGCCGTCTTCCTGCAGCACGGGCTGCTGCAGGCGCCCGCCACCGATCACCACCGGCTCGCCGCGCAATTCCGGATATTTTAATAATTCCACGCAGGCAAAGAAAGCGTCCATGTCCAGGTGCGCGATCCAGCGGCGGGCAGCCACCTGGTGCGGCGCGGATGACTGAGGCAGGGTGGGGGCAGATGGGCTCAAGGACACCTCGCGGCGGGTCGGCCTGCCAGAGGGAAAGGACACTCCACAGGCAGAATACGGTTAAACACTGTTGTTTTATACAGTATCGCCGGAAACGAGCGCAGATGCAAGCAGGAACCGTATTGATTGAAATCAGCATTGGCTTTTCTATTTGACAAGAATAGAATCTCCGCACAATAACGAAACCTAGGGAGTTGCCTTGTCTATCGCCCATCACGCCTTGCGCCGCCTTGCCGTCTGCACATCCATGCTGCCGGCTCTGCTGCTGTCCACGCTATCGCCATCCGCGCTGGCTGCCGACGCCCCTGTCGCCGCCAAAACCGCCTGGCAGGAAACCCGCCACGGCACCGTCGTTACGGACGACTACCGCTGGCTGCAAAAGAAGACCGATCCCGCCGTGATCGACTACCTGAATGCGGAAAACGCCTACACGGCCGCCGTCACGGCCCCGATCCAGCCGCTGGCCGACAAGATCTACGCCGAGATCAAGGGCCGCATGCAGGAAGTGGACTTGTCTGTGCCTGTGCGCATGGGCAATTTCTACTATTACACGCGCATGGAAGCGGGCAAGCAATACCCGCTGCACTGCCGCCGCGCCGTGGGTGCGAAGGGTGCCTATGATGCGGGCGTCGCCGAAGAAATTTTGCTGGACCAGAACCAGCTGGCAGACGGCCACACCTTCTTTGCCGTGCGCGCGTTTGCCGTCAGCCCGAATGAACAATTGCTGGCCTACACCACGGACACGACAGGTTTCCGCCAATACGACCTGCATGTCAAGGATTTGAAAACCGGCAAGCTGCTCACCGACACCATGCCGCGCGTCACGTCCCTGGCCTGGGCGGCGGACAATGCCACCCTGATGCTGGCGCAGGAAGACGCCACCACCAAGCGCTCGGACCGCTTGTTCCGCCTGGCCCTGGGCGGCACGCCACAGCAGGTGTATCACGAGCCTGTGGAACAGTTCGCCATTGGCGTGGGCCGCACGCGCGACCAGCGTTTCTTCGTGCTCAGCTCGCGCAGCACGGATACCAGCGACGTGCAGCTGTTGCCAACCAATACGCCGCAGGGCAGTTTCCAGCCGGTATTGCCGCGCGAAAAGGGCCACCGCTACAGCGTCGAGCACCGCGACGGCCAGCTGTACATCCTCACCAACAAGGATGCGAAAAACTTCCGCATCGTCAGCGCGCCCCTGGCGCAGCCGCAGCCCAAGCACTGGAAGCCGCTGGTGCCGCACAACAAGGATGCCGTCATCCAGTCCATCGATGCGTTCCAGAATTATCTGGTGGTAATGGAAAAGTCGCGCGCCCTGAACCGTGCGCGCATCTATGATTTCGCGCAGAAAAACTGGAAGACGGTGCAGTTCGACGACCCCGTCTATCTGGCCACGGCGGCCGGCACGCCCGACTATGCCGCCACGCAATTTCGCATGTCCTACCAGTCGCCTGTGACGCCGCCTACCGTCATCGATGTCAGCATGAAGGATGGCAAGCGCACGGTGCTGAAACAGCAGGAAATCGTCGGCGGCTATGATGCGGCGCGCTACACCACGCAGCGCCTGTGGGTCAAAGCCCGCGATGGCGTGCAAGTGCCGCTGTGGATCGTCTACAAGAAGGGCGTCAAGCTCGACGGCTCCGCCCCGCTGCTGCTGTATTCGTATGGTTCCTACGGCATTTCCACGGAAGCCAGTTTCGCCATCAGCCGCATCAGCCTGCTGGAACGGGGCGTCATCTATGCGCAGGCGCATATCCGCGGCGGCACGGACATGGGCGAAGCGTGGCACGAAGACGGCATGCTGATGAAGAAGAAAAACACCTTCAATGACTTCATCGACAGCGCCGACTACCTGGTGCGCGAAAAATGGACGAGTCCGAACCGCCTCATCATCCAGGGCGGCAGCGCCGGCGGCTTGCTGATGGGCGCCGTCGTCAACCAGCGTCCCGAACTGTTCCACGCCGTGCACGCGGCCGTGCCCTTTGTCGACGTGATGAACACCATGATGGACGCCAGCCTGCCGCTGACCACGGGCGAATACCTGGAATGGGGCGACCCGAACCAGAAGGCCGCGTATGACTACATGCTCAGCTACTCGCCCTACGACAACATCGCCCGCAAGGATTATCCCGCCATGCTGGTGACGACAGGCCTGAACGACAGCCAGGTGATGTACTGGGAACCGGCAAAATATGTGGCCAAGCTGCGCGCGCATAAAACGGACAGCAATCCCCTGCTGCTGAAAACAAATATGGGCGCCGGCCACGGTGGCGCATCGGGCCGCTACAACGCCATCCAGGAAAGCGCGTTCAACATGGCCTGGATGCTGTCGCAGTGGAATATCACGGAATAATGTGAAAAAAGCGCTTGCACAAGGATTTTAGCCGTCCTATAATAGCGCCTCTTCCAGACGTGGTGACAAACGTCGGGATGGTTTTCTGAGACAAGCAACGGGTGCTTAGCTCAGTTGGTAGAGCGGCGCCCTTACAAGGCGTAGGTCGGGAGTTCGAGCCTCTCAGCACCCACCAAAACAGAAAATTATCCAGTGCTTCATGGATCAGCAACACAGATCATACGAGCTTGGAGTGGTAGTTCAGTTGGTTAGAATACCGGCCTGTCACGTCGGGGGTCGCGGGTTCGAGTCCCGTCCGCTCCGCCAATAAAAGAAAAGCCCTTTGGTTCTCTGAACCGAAGGGCTTTTCCCATTTCCGGGCCAGAAAATGCGCCCACCGCCCCTCCTCCAAACATTTTTGCGTTTTTCAGCAAAATATCTGCTTTTATCCCATAAGAATAGTTGCACAAGCGGCATAGCGCCCCCTATAATAGTGCCTCTTCCAGACGTGGTGACAAACGTCGGGATAGTTTTCTGGGTATGCGGGTGCTTAGCTCAGTTGGTAGAGCGGCGCCCTTACAAGGCGTAGGTCGGGAGTTCGAGCCTCTCAGCACCCACCAAAACAGAAAATTATCCAGTGCTTCATGGATCAGCAACACAGATCATACGAGCTTGGAGTGGTAGTTCAGTTGGTTAGAATACCGGCCTGTCACGTCGGGGGTCGCGGGTTCGAGTCCCGTCCGCTCCGCCAATAAAAGAAAAGCCCTTTGGTTCTCTGAACCGAAGGGCTTTTCCCATTCTGGGGTCAGATTTTCGCAAACCTTGGCTTGAAGCTGCAAGGTAGCGCTGCGGCGGACCTGACCCCGGCTGTTAAAATCAGCGCTCCCCTGACTTCGCTTCCGCCCGCATGCGCTTGCCCCGCCGCACTCATCCTTACATCGCCCTGCGGCTGCGCCTGGCCCATCATGCTTTGCTGCAATTTGCCGCCAGCCTGACGAGTTCCATGGAAATTGTCTTTTTCCTCGCCGGCCCCGTCCTGCTGGGCCTGCTCAGCGTGATCGCCCTGCCCGGCTTTCTTGCCATGCGTTTACCCTGGCCCGCCGCGCTGGGTCTGCTGGGCGCGCAAGCGCTGCTTACCTGCCTGCCCGCCTGGCTGCTGCGCAAGCGGCTGTTGCCCGCCAATACAGCCGCCTGGCTGCGCCAGCTGCCACTGCCGCCGCGCCTGCGCTGGCAGGCGGATGTGGCCGTGGCCGGCCTGCTGATGCTGCCATTGGGCATCGCCTATGCTGTGTCGGCCAGCATCTGGCTGCTGCAGTCGCCGACCTGGCTGCGCCCGGTTGCCTTAGGCGGCATGGCGGCCACCGCTGGCGTCTGGTTGCTGGCCTGGATCTTAACAAGTTGCATCATCGCCCTGCGCCTGCGCGCACCGCGCCCAGCGCAACGGGCACGCGCGCCCACCATGCACACCTACGTGCCGCGCCTGCCCCGCTGGCACACCCTGTTCCTGTGGCGCCAGCTGTTCTGGTTGCCGTTCTGGCGCAATGAAAACGTCATCGGCATCCAGCAAAGCGTGCTGCTGGCCAGCGCCGGCGCCGGCATGCTGGCCTGGCTGCTGCGTGTGCCGCTCGTGCCCGCCCCATTGCTGGGCTTGCTGGCCAGCGCCAGCCTGATCCTGTTGACGGACCGGGGCGACAAGGCCGTGCGCGAACAGATCGCCGTGCTGCGCCCGTCGCTGAACGCCTGGCCCCTCTCCAGCTGCGGCCTGATCCGACTGGCCTGCGCCTTCAGCCTGCTGCCCGCCGGCGCCGTGCTGCTGGGGGCCGGCGTCTTGCTGTATTGCCTGGACCCAGCCGTCCTGCTGCAGCGCGTGAGCAGCGTCTACGCCATCACGGCCAGCGCGGCCCTGCTGGCCATCGTCGGCCTGCCCCGCCTGACGGCGCGCGGGCGCGTCGCCCTCGTCGTTTTCTCCATCCTTGCCTTGAGCGCCATCGGAAGCGAATTATGGAATTGAATGCCCCCTCTCCCGTGCTGCGGATAGAACAGCTCGATTTTCATTTCGCCACGCACAGCGTGTTCCAGCGCTTCGCGCAGCAATTCGGCCCCGGCATCACCTGGCTGCGCGGCGCCAACGGCGCCGGCAAGACCACCATGCTGAAACTGGCGGGCGGCGCCCTGCTGCCCGCACGGGGAAGCATCCGCCTCGATGACATCGACAGCGCCCGCCTGCCGCTGGCCTACCGCGCGCAAGCCTTCTATTGCGGCGGCGATGCCCCCGCCCTGCCCTGGCTGCAAGTACACGAATTTCTCGACCTGCACCTGGCCCTGTATCCGGGCACAGACCAGGCCCTGCTGAACGGGGAACTGGGCGCCTTTGCCATGACGTCGTCTTTGCAGCAAAGCATCACCGCCCTGTCGCTGGGCCAGCATAAAAAACTGCAACTGGCGCTGGCCCTGGCCTTGCCCGTGCGCCTGCTGCTGATCGACGAGCCCTTCAATGGACTCGATGCGGCCGCCATGGCGCACCTGCGCGCGCGCCTGGCCGAGCCAGCCCGTCTGGCGCGCCAGTGCATCGTGCTGACCAGCCACCTGGCGCCGGAGGTGCCGCTGGCGGCCACGGTGGAAATATAGACAGGAAATACAGCTTTGCAGATCCGGCAGCTTGCGCTTACGATGCCGGCTTGTCCGCGCCGGCGATCCCGGCGCAGCCTGTATAACAAATGGCGACACACGGCGGCTTACCGGCACGCCACGCCTATCCTGGAGATCCGCATGTTGAACACCCACCGCAGCGCCCTGGCCATCCTGTGCGCCATGTTTGCCACGTCCACCCTCGCCGCCGGCCCGACCGGCACGGCCGCCGACTATGGCAGCGCGGCCCACCACGGCGCGGCCCAGCGCACCATCGAGCTGCAGGCGGACACGCGCCACATCAATGTCACGCGCGGCGAAACCGTCACCATCGCGCGCGCCGGCCAGCGTTTTACGTGGCACGTGCAAACCTTCAGCAACAAAACCGTCTTCGCCCTGGCCGCGATCGCACCGCAGGACATGCCTGTCGCTGGCATCAAGGTGTATGTCGCCGCCAATCCCCAGTACGCGGGCAGCTGAGTTTGCTGCGCGCATAAAAAAAACCGGAGCAGCCTTGCGGCCACTCCGGTTTTTCTTGATACCGCTGAATCATTACGCCGTCAGTGCTTCCTTGGCTGCGGACTCGTCGACCACTTCCTCGTCGTCCGAGCGGATCAGGTGGTCAAAGGCGGACAGCGCTGCCTTGGCACCTTCGCCGGTGGCGATGATGATCTGCTTGTACGGCACCGTGGTGACGTCGCCGGCAGCGAACACGCCGGGGATCGAGGTCTGGCCGCGGGCGTCCACTTCAATTTCGCCGTGGCGCGAGAGTGCCACCGTGCCCTTCAGCCACTCGGTGTTCGGCACCAGGCCGATCTGCACGAAGACGCCTTCCAGCTCGACCTTCTTCGACTCGCCGCTGACGCGGTCCGTGTAGCTCAGGCCATTGACGATCTTGCCGTCGCCGTGGATCTCGGTGGTTTGCGCCGAGGTGATCACGGTCACGTTCGGCAGGCTGTGCAGCTTGCGTTGCAGCACCGCATCGGCACGCAGTTCCGCGCCGAACTCGATCAGGGTCACGTGTTTCACCAGGCCGGCCAGGTCGATCGCCGCTTCCACGCCCGAGTTGCCGCCGCCGATCACGGCCACGCGCTTGCCCTTGAACAAAGGACCATCGCAGTGCGGGCAGTAGGCGACACCGTGGTTGCGGTATTCCTTCTCGCCCGGCACGTTGATTTCGCGCCAGCGCGCACCGGTGGCCAGGATGACGGTCTTGGCTTTCAGCACGGCGCCATTCGCCGTTTCAATCTGCACCAGCTTGCCCGGCGTCAGTTTCGCGGCGCGCTGGGTATTCATGATGTCGACCTCGTATTCCTTGACGTGCTGTTCCAGCGCCATGGCGAACTTCGGACCATCGGTTTCCTTGACGGAAATAAAGTTTTCGATCGCCAGGGTATCGAGTATCTGACCGCCGAAACGCTCGGCCAGCACGCCCGTCTTGATGCCTTTGCGGGCTGCGTAGATGGCCGCTGCCGCGCCGGCAGGGCCGCCGCCGACGATCAGCACGTCAAACACGTCTTTCTTGTTCAACGCTTCGGCCTGGCGGGCACCGGCATTGGTGTCGAGCTTGGCGAGGATTTCCTCGACATTCGTGCGGCCCTGGCCAAAGTGTTCGCCATTCAGGAACATCATCGGCACGGCCATGATGCGGCGCTCTTCCACTTCTTGCGGGAACACGCCGCCATCGATGGTGGTGACCTTGATGCGCGGGTTGATCACCGACATGGCATTCAATGCCTGCACCACTTCCGGGCAGTTATGGCAGGAGAGCGAAATAAACGTTTCAAATTCGTAGTCGCCGTCGAGGTTGCGGATCTGCTCGATCACGGCCTCGTCGAACTTGATGGTGTGGCCGCCCACTTGCAGCAGCGCCAGCACCAGCGAGGTAAATTCGTGGCCCATCGGCACACCGGCGAAACGCACGCCGATGTCGGAGCCTGCACGGTTGATGCTGAACGACGGGGTGCGTACGCCAGCTTCCAGGCGCTCGACCAGCGTGATCTTGTCGCTCAACAGGACTATCTCCTGGAGCAATTCTTTCATCTCGCGGGCTTTTGCGCTGTCATCGAGAGAGGCGACCAGCTCAAGCGGATACACCACTTTTTCCAGGTAGGATTTCAGTTGGGTTTTGAGGGTGGCGTCTAACATGATTTTTTCCTTTTCTACAAATATTTAGGCGAATGCCGGGCCGGACACCCGGTCCGGCATCGCGGTAACTACTTGTTTGCTGCTGTGTACTTCAAGGCGTCAAGACTTAGATCTTGCCAACCAGGTCCAGCGATGGGGTCAGCGTCGCTGCGCCTTCCGTCCACTTGGCTGGGCATACTTCGCCTGGGTGAGCGGCAACGTACTGAGCTGCCTTAACTTTGCGCAACAGTTCCGATGCGTCACGGCCGATGCCGTTGTCATGCACTTCCAGCACTTTGATGAAGCCGTCCGGATTGATGACGAAGGTACCGCGCAGTGCCATGCCTTCTTCTTCGATCATGACTTCGAAGTTGCGCGACAGGGCGCCGGTTGGGTCGCCGATCAGTGCGTATTGCACTTTCTTGATCGCGTCCGAGGTGTCGTGCCATGCTTTGTGCGCGAAGTGCGAATCGGTCGAGATGCCGTAGACATCGACGCCCAGCTTCTGGAATTCAGCGTGGTGATCGGCCAGATCTTCCAGTTCGGTTGGGCAAACGAAGGTGAAGTCGGCTGGGTAGAAGACGAATACCGACCACTTGCCTTTCAGCGACGCTTCCGTCAGGTCGACGAATTTGCCATTGTGGTATGCGGTTGCCTTGAATGGTTTAACTTGGGTATTGATCAGCGACATAGTCATTTCCTCTCGTGTGGTGAATCAGTAAGACTCTAGTGTAAGGGGTTTTAACCCATATGCAAAATTGATTGTCACAATAGTTTCAATTGGTTTTAGCTATCGAGACACCATGGGAACTCCATGATAGGCAGTTCCCACGCGATTGGATAGCGGTGACAGTGGATACCCCTGCCGCCGCCAGGTGTTTAGTTCTTGAGTTCTTCCGGCACCTTGCCGCCGTTTTCCGCCAGCTTGATCATCACCTGGCGGTGCAGCCAGATATTCATGCTGGCCGAATCGTTGGTGTCGCCCGTGAAATGCAGCTCTTGCGCCAGTTCCTTGCGCGCGGCCAGGCTGCTGTCGAGTTGCAACAGTTTCATCAGGTCGACGATCGACGTGCGCCAATTGAGTTTTTCCGCGCTCTTGTTGGCCAGGTCGACCAGCACCACTTCCACGTCCACCACGGGCGCAGCGGCGGCCGGGGCGGCGGCAGGAGCGGCCGGGGCCGCAGCTGGGGCGGCCGCTGGCGCCGTGGCGGCGGCCGGCGTGGCAGCCGGGGCGGCGTCGGATGAATGGTGGAAGATTTTGTTGTAGATATTGCTGAAAATGCCCATGAGTACACCTCGCGTTGGAGTGAATGGAAGAAGGATTGCCTGCGCGCCCGGTCGGTGACCGGTGACAGCTGGAGCCGGGCGCAGGCGCCAGCTGATCGAGTATAAGCCCGTTCAGGCCGCGAGCCCCGTCCCGCAGGCCCAAGGCCAATCTGGCGGCATCGCCGCCTGTTTCAAGGGTGCAAGGGGCGCTGCGCGCGCAGCAGCGCGTCGAACGCCTCGATGGCCAGCGGCGGCGCAAACAGATAGCCTTGCGCATGGTCGCAGCCCAGTTCCAGCAGCAGCGCGCGCTGCATCTCTGTCTCCACCCCTTCGGCAATTACCTGCAGGCCCAGCTTGTGCGCCACGCTGATGATGGCTTCGCACAGGGCCAGTTCGCTGATGCCGGGCGCCAGCTTGCGCACCATGGCGCCGTCGATCTTCAGGTAATCGATGCCGCATTGCTGCAATTGCGTCAGCGAGGCATGGCCGCTGCCAAAGTCGTCGAGGGCGATCTGCACGCCCGCCGCGCGCAAATGCTGCAGCCGCTGGGCCATGCTCTCGCCAGTTCCCAGCAGCGCGTCTTCGCGCATGTCGAGCACGATGGCCGAGGCGGGCACGCCCAGCGCCTGCAACTGGCGCAGCCAGGCGCCGGGCGCCTCGGCCTCGCGCTGCCACTCCAGCGGCGACAGGTTGATGCACAGCTGTAAGTCGGCTGCGCCGGCATCGCCGCCCGCGCGCCAGCGCTGCAGCTGCGCCGCCGCCGCGCGCAGCACCCAGTCGCCGATTTCCACGATCAGGCCGCTGCTTTCGGCCAGCGCGAGAAAATCGGGCGGGCACACCACGCCCCGCTGCGGATGGTTCCAGCGCAGCAGCGCCTCCGCCTTGACGATGCGCCCGTCCCGCAGCGCCACGATGGGCTGGTAGACCAGCTGCATCTGCTGCTCGCGCAAGGCGGTGCGCAAGTCCGCGCCCAGGCGCATGCGGTTGACGGCCGCCACCTGCAGCGCCGGCGTGAAATAACTGTAGCGGTTGCGTCCCGCGCCTTTCGACACATACATGGCCTGGTCCGCATGCTTGAGCAAATCTTCGATCGTGCCCGCGTCATCGGGATACAAGGTGATGCCGATCGAGGCGGAGACGAAAGCCTGCTCCTGCCCCAGCAGGAATGGCGCCAGCAAGCCGTCGAGAATTTGCCGGGCGATGCGGTCCACTTGCTGCAAGTCGTCGAGGTCGGACAGGATCACCGTGAATTCATCGCCGCCCAGGCGCGCCACCGTGTCCGTCTCGCGCACGCCCACGCGGATGCGCCGCGCCGCCTCGATCAGCAGGATGTCGCCCTGGTGGTGTCCGAGGGTATCGTTGACTTCCTTGAAGTGGTCGAGGTCGATGAACAGGATGGCCACGCGGCTGGCATCGCGGCGCCCGTGCGCCAGCGCCTGGCGCAGCCGCTCGTGGAACATGCGGCGGTTCGGCAATTGCGTCAGGGTATCAAAATTGGCTTGCTGCCAGATCAGCGCTTCCGACTGGCGCTTGTCCGTCACGTCTTCCAGCATGCACAGGTGGTGCGGGCCGCCATGGCGCGCCGTGGCGATGGCCGTCACGGAAGCGTCGACCCACACGACGGCGCCATCGGGACGCACGATGCGCTTCGAGTGGCGAAAGCCGAGCACGCTGCGCGCCAGCAATTGCGCCACCTGCTCCTGTTCGCCGGGCACGTCGTCGGGATGGCTGATCTCCATCCAGCTGCTTTGCTTCATGTGTTCCAGGCTGCGCCCGGCGATGGCCAGATAGCGCGGATTGATGTCGAGAAACTGTCCGCTCACGGTATCGATCAGGGCAATGCCCATCGGCGCTTCCTCGAACATGGTGCGAAAGCGCAATTCCCCCTGGCGGATGGTGTCTTCCGTGCGGCGCCGTTCGCGCGCCAGGTTGCTGAAGTGAAAAGCGGCCGCCACGGCCAGCAGGCTGCCCGCCACGCCCAGCGACAAATACAGCCAGCCCAGGTCGGCGCCCGGCACGGGACGGTAAAGAAAACCCTTGTAGGCGCTGCTGGCCGTGGCATCCGCCGGCAGCAGGCCCATGGCCGCATAGGTATCGGCGATATGCTGCCAGCGCTGGGGATTCATGTAGCCCGGCTCCACCAGCACGGGCTGCAGCAGCAGTTCCATCTGCTGCGCCTCGTACAGCAGGTGCGCGCGGTCGTGGCGCTGGCTGTAGCTGGCGTGGATCAGTTGCGCCATCTGTTCGCGGTGCGCCATCGCATATTGCCAGCCGCGCATGCTGGCCGCGCGGAAAGCCTTGGCCCGTTCAGGATGGCGGCGCAGTTCCTGCTCGCTGGTAAACAGGTTGTCGCCGTAAAAATCGATGCCGGCCGAGCGCGGCGTGAATTGATAGTAGGAAAATCCCGCCCGGTCCAGGTAGTCCGGTTCATTGGTCGAATACGCAGCGATGGCCTCGACCTTGCCATTGATCAAGTCCTCGACCCGATAGCTGGGCGGCAAATGCTGCATCTGCCGGGGCGCGACGCCCATTTTCTGCAGGAACAGCGAGACTTCATCGGCGCCGGCTGGCTGGCCGCCGGGCATGCCGATCATCACGGCTGCGCCCGCCAGCTTGCGCACGTCGGGCGCGCCGCCCTGCTGGCGCATCAGCAGCACGCTGGGCGAATGCTGGAACACCACGCCCAGCACCACCACGGGCTTGCCGGCCAGGCGGCTGAGCAGCAAGGTGCTGTTGCCGACGCCATATTCGGCCCGCCCATCCAGCACGGCGGCCTCGGCGCTGCGCCCGGCGCCGCCTTCGAGCAGCGTGACATCCAGCCCCGCCTCGCGGTAATAGCCCTGCTCGATGGCCGCGTAATAGCCGGCGAACTGGAACTGGTGGGTGAAATTGAGTTGCAGCGCGACCCGCTCCAGGGCTTGCGCCCGGGCCGGAATGGCAAGGAACAGCAACAGGAAAAGACAGCCCAGCCAGCCATGCGCGCGCCTGCCACCGGACGGCGGCAATCGAGGTCGGCAAGCACGCAATGCTTCCATTGGCATGGCAGGGCACCACAGGAGGACTGCCGAACTGGCAGGGATGAGGCTATTGTAGCCGTCCCTTTTGCCAATGGATAATTATTTCACTCAGGGCAATATCGTTGATGTTTTTGGCAAACAGTCTGGCGCTTGTTTGCGTTAAAACACCACGCCGGCCACCAGAATGACATTCGCATACGGGCTGCACTCGCCCGTGCGCACGATGGCGCGCGCGCCCTTGCTCAATTGCTTGAACTCTTCGTGCGTGACCTGGCGCGCATCGGGCAAGGCCAGGGCCGCCACTTGCGCCGCCATGGCCGGGTTGTGTTGCGGTAATTCGCTGGCCAGCAGGTGGTACTCGACCTGCATTTCACTCATTACCGTTTGCACGGTCTCGATGAAGCCGGGCACGCCGCGCGTCAGCGCCAGGTCGATCAGGGGCACGCCCGGCTGCGATGGCAGGCCGGCATCGCCGATGACGAGCATGTCGCCATGGCCCAGCGAGGCGATCATGTGCGACAGTGCAATATTGAGCAGCGGAGTTTTTTTCATGGTCTTAAAACAGCTCGTGCAGGAAAGGAATCGACGTTTGCGCGCCGGGCTTGGTCACGCTCCAGGCGGCCGCGCGCTGGCCCTGGCCAATCGCTTCGGCCTCGTCCATGCCGGACGCCAGGCCGGCGACAAAGCCGCCGATGAAGGTGTCGCCGGCGGCCGTCGTGTCGACGGCTTTCACCGCTTCGGCCGGGAAAGTGGTGTCGCCGCCATACAGGGCCGCGTGCACGCCCTTGGAACCCAAGGTGATGATG
>RCUS01000195.1_pt1 | contig 45039 bp, 34 predicted proteins | sample 2166221 | NCBI WGS metagenome assembly RCUS01 (sample SAMN09932758, study PRJNA488358) | compost metagenome | isolation source: compost soil in cyclohexanecarboxylic | place: Germany: Experimental Botanical Garden
GAGGTAATGAAATGGCAAAGCGCATTCAATTCTCCGCCACCGGCGGCCCGGAAGTGTTGCAATACGTTGATTTTACACCTATCGATCCGGCAGCCGGTGAGGTACAGGTTGAGAATAAGGCGATCGGCATCAACTACATCGATACCTATATTCGCAGCGGCCTCTATGCACCCGCCAGCCTGCCAAGCGGGTTGGGCACCGAAGCGGCCGGCGTGGTGATCAAGGTAGGCGCCGGCGTCAGCGCGGTGAAACCGGGCGACCGCGTGGTTTACGCCCAATCGTCACTCGGCGCCTACAGCGACGTTCACAATGTTTCGGTAGAGAAAGTGGCGATCCTGCCGCACAACCTGAGCTTTGAGCAGGGTGCCGCCTCGTTTCTGAAAGGGCTGACGGTACATTATCTGCTGCGCCAAACCCATGAAGTGCAGCCGGGCGAAGTGTTCCTGTTCCATGCCGCCGCAGGCGGCGTCGGGTTGATTGCCTGCCAGTGGGCCAAGGCGCTCGGCGCAAAGCTTATCGGCAGCGTCGGTTCTGACGAAAAAGCTGAACTGGCTAAACGCGCCGGCGCCTGGGCGACCATCAATTACCATCAAGAAGATATCGCCCAGCGCGTGTCTGAACTGACGCAGGGCGAAAAAGTCGGCGTGGTGTACGATTCGGTGGGCCAAAGCACCTGGCAGGCCTCACTCAATAGCCTGAAGCGCCGTGGGCTGATGGTCAGCTTCGGCAACGCCTCTGGCCCGGTAACCGGCGTCGATCTGGCATTGCTGAACCAGAAAGGTTCGCTGTACGTCACCCGCCCTTCGCTCAACGGTTACGTCACTAACCGCGCGGAGTTGCAGTTCGCCAGCAATGAACTGTTTTCGTTGATCGGCAGTGGCGCCATCAAGGTCGACGTAAAAGAAGAGCAAAAATTTGCGCTGGCCGATGCACAACGTGCGCATGAGGTGCTGGAAAGCCGCAATACCAGCGGTTCAAGCCTGCTGATCCCTTGATCCCCAGGCAAAAGAAAAGGGCTCCGTAAGGAGCCCTTTCTATTTACTGCATTTGTAGGGGTAGAGCAGAGTCCGCCAGAGACAGGGGGGTTGCTTCAGCAACGCTCGTATTGGGTATTATTGTCTCTTGCGGTGATGAAATAGGTCGCATCGCTGCATCGACAAATATCCTACCAGCCCCTAAACGCAAAAAACACGCTTAATGTGCCGCATTCGCATTTAAAACACCAAGGTGTGATCGTCGCCGCATTCACGATGCATTCGTTACGCAAATTTCAGCGTGACTGCCTGATTACTCGACAAAAAATCAGTAACGACGTATTTGCGGCTTCTGCACCGAACGGTATATCCAAACGCCCACCACCGCCAAAATCAACCAGGGCAGCAGCTTGATCACTATCGCCAGCAGGCCGCCCAGCAGCATAAACGCCGCCGCGACCAGTAACGCGGCGAAGACGCCCAGCAGCGAAATTCCGGTCACCATCAGCATCACTACAAAGCCAATGAGAAAGAAGAGTTCTAACATGATTGCTCCTTCGCAAAACAAAGTCTCTGCAGGAGTATTACAAGATGCGTGCCAGAACGGCAGAAAAGATAAGTAGTTGAAATATAAAAACAGGCAAACAGCAGAGCGCTGAATGCCTGATGAAAAAGACTAACTGTTAGTCAAATTCTTTGCGTATTACGCCACTTCGGTACGCGGCAGACGAACCAGATCCAGCGCAGCTTCCACCACGCGCGCATCGGCGCCCGGTTTGTGGGCGTTCTCGCTCAGATGGCGACGCCACTGGCGCGCCCCCGGCACGCCCTGGAACAGGCCGAGGATATGGCGGGTGATGTGCCCCAAATAGGTACCGTTCGACAGCTCACGTTCGATATAGGGATACAGCGATTCGATAATCGCCACGCTGTCCATGACCTCGGTCTGGCGACCAAACAGCTCGCTGTCGACCCGCGCCAAAATGCCCGGATTCTGATAAGCCTCGCGCCCCATCATCACGCCATCCAGATGCTCCAGATGCTGCTTTGCTTCTCCCAGCGTTTTCACACCGCCGTTGATGGCGAGAGTCAACTGCGGGAAATCCCGTTTCAGTTGGTACACGCGCGGATAGTCCAGCGGCGGCACTTCACGGTTTTCTTTCGGGCTGAGGCCGGACAACCAGGCCTTGCGCGCATGGATAGTAAACATATCGCACTCGCCGCGCCCGGCGACGGTGGCGATAAAATCGCACAGAAACTCGTAGCTGTCCTGGTCGTCGATGCCGATGCGGGTCTTGACCGTCACCGGGATCGACACCACGTCGCGCATCGCCTTGATACAGTCGGCAACCAGCGTTGCCTGCCCCATCAGACAGGCGCCGAACATGCCGTTTTGTACGCGATCGGACGGGCAACCGACGTTGAGGTTAATCTCGTCGTAACCGCGCTGTTCGGCCAGTTTGGCGCAGTGCGCCAGCGCAGCCGGATCGCTGCCGCCCAGTTGCAACGCCACCGGGTGCTCTTCTTCGCTGTAGGCCAGATAGTCGCCCTTGCCGTGAATAATCGCGCCGGTGGTCACCATTTCGGTGTACAGCAGCGTTTCTTTGGTCAGCAGGCGGTGGAAGTATCGGCAATGACGATCGGTCCAGTCGAGCATCGGCGCAATGGAGAAACGATTGGCGGCATATTTTGAGGCGTGGTTGTCTGTCGTCATGCTGAGTTACTGGCTACCTGATCTGTCTGGGATTCAACGAACGGCATGCTGCCGCAAACGGCTATTATAACGACAATCGACGGCATTGGGAAAACCGCCGTGCCATCAGGCCAAAAAGAAAAAGAAAAAACGAATAAAAACGCGCCTTCAGGTGTTCTCTCACCAAGGGGGCAACTCGCCTCCCTTCCAATGAGGAAAAAACCATGAACAGTTTCGTTAAACGCCTGTTGCTGCCCGTGATTGCCGGCTCTGTGCTGTTTTCCGGCGCGGCCCTGGCGATGGGGGGTGACGGCAGCGGCCAAACCACGCCAACCTGCCCGAAAGGCCAGATATACGACACAAAAACCAAGACCTGCATGGTGGATAAAAGCAGCATGATCGGCGACAACGATCGGGCGAACTACGCCTATGCGCTGGCGAAAAGCGGCCGCTATCAGGATGCCCTCGACGTGCTGAACACTCTGAAAAACCCCAACACCGCCGTGGCATTGAACTACCGGGGTTACGCCACCCGCAAGCTCGGACGCACGGATGAAGGCATCGGCTACTATTTAAAATCAGTAGCGCTCGATCCCAACTACCCAAAAGTCCGCGAATACTTGGGTGAAGCCTATATGGTGAAAGGCCGCCCGGACCTGGCGAAAGAGCAGCTCAAGGTGATCCAGTCGCTGTGCGGCACCGGTTGCGAAGAGTACCGCGACCTGGCGGCAGCCATAGATCACCATCCCGAATCATAAGGTAGCCAGGCCCGGAGGCGAGCATCAGCAACGACGCAATCCGCAACGAAATCGGCCAGTATCTTTCCCGCCTGTGGCGCTATGGTTTAGTGCTCTCTCACCGGCGGGATATCGCCGACGATCTGGTACAAGCCACCTGTGTGCGGGCGCTGGAACGCGCCGCACAGTTTACATTGGGCTCGCGCATGGATCGCTGGCTGTTTTCGATTCTGCATTCCATTTGGCTGAACGAAGTCCGTGCCCGGCATATCCGTCAGGGGCAGGGTTTTGTCGATGCCGACGATCTGGCCGGCGAGGAAAACGGTGAAGATACGATATGGGCCAATGAAGTGATGCAGCGGGTCAATCGCCTGCCGGAGGCACAGCGCAATACGCTGTTCCTGGTGTACGTGGAGGAGCTTTCTTACCGGGAAGCGGCCGAGGTGCTGGGCGTCCCTATCGGCACCATCATGAGCCGCCTGGCAGCGGCACGTCTACGACTTGCGAACGACAGTGTGCTGCAACCCCATATCCCGCAGTCAAAAGGAGAACGATCATGAGCTCATACTATACTGCGGATGAACTGCTGGTCGCCTATCTGGACAATCAACTGGATCCCCAGCAGCGCCGCAGCCTGGAACAGCGCCTGGTCGACGAACCGGCATTGGCCGACCGTTTGTCGCTGCTGGAACGCAGCAATCTGCCGTTCAAACAGGCGTTCGCCCCTTTGCTGGATGAAGCACCGGTGCAACAACTGCAGGACAGGTGGCCACTTGCCATGCCGGCCCCACAACGCGGCGTCAGCCGCCGTGCCCTGATTGCCGCTGCCGTCGGTTTTCTGGCGCTGGGTGTCGCAGGCGATCGCGCCTGGCTGCAAGCGAGTCAGCCAGAAGACAACTGGCGCGGCCTGGTGGCCCAATATATGGCGCTTTACACCCCGGAAACGCTGGCGGGCTTCGATAGCGCCCCTGCGTTACTCGCCAGTCAATTGCAGCACACCGGCGAACGGCTCGGCATTGCCCTCCCCGCTCCCAAACTGGCATTGAACGGCGCTGAGCTGAAAAATGCCCGCGTGTTGGCTTACGACGATCGCCGCATTGCTCAGTTGACCTGGCTGGACGCGCAGTTTGGCCCGCTGGCGCTGTGCATCATTCAGCAACCGGGCAAGCCGGAGTCCGCACAAAGCGAACGCCGCCAGGGGATGAACGTGGTGTATTGGGCCGATGGCAGCCACAGCTTTATGCTGATTGGCCATAATCCTGCGGCGGAGATGACCAGGCTGGCGGAGCGCTTGCAGCGTTCACTGTCCACCTGAGAAGAAATCACGGCGCTTGCCCACCGCTCAGATGCCGGCGTAGCGCGTGAAGGGTCACTCATTTTTCATCGCACCAGCCGTATCTCCGCATCAGGTTGCTCCTTCTCAGCGGAAAAGGGGGCGACTCTCGGCGATTGCGCTTAATCATGATAAAATCGGTTTTTTTACGTACCGGGATATTTGCCATGAACTCAAGCACCCAGGAAAAACTGCTGGCGCAGGCTGAACAACTCTGCCTGCAACGCAATGTGCGGCTGACACCGCAGCGGCTGGAAGTGTTACGCCTGATGGCACAACAACCCGGTGCCATCAGCGCTTATGACCTGCTGGATCTGCTGCGCGTGGCTGAACCGCAGGCGAAACCGCCAACGGTCTATCGCGCGCTGGATTTCTTGTTGGAACAAGGGTTTATTCATCGTGTGGAGTCGGCCAACAGCTACGTGCTGTGCCATCATTTCGAACAACCGATGCATACCTCCGCGCTGTTTATCTGCGATCGCTGTGCTCAGGTGACTGAACGCACCACCGAAGGGGTGGAGGAAACGCTGCAAAAACTGGCGAAAGAGTCGGGTTTTGTGCTGCGCCACAGCGTGGTGGAAGCGCATGGCCTGTGTTCGGGCTGTGTTGAAGTGGAAGCCTGCGACAGCAAGCATGATTGCGGTGAGCACGATCACAGCATTGCCATCAAGAAGAAATAAATTAAGCGGGATTGGTCAGGCACTTCCCTGTACCTGTGGCCGTGGCGTTAAGGGGATCAAAACACCCGGCCGGCTACAGTCGATTACGGCCACCGTATGCTGTGGCCCTGCTCTCTACCAGCGATACTTGCTGTGGTCTTCCCAGGATTTCACTTCTTTCTCGGCCGCCTCTTTCTGGTAGCCATAGCGTTCCTGGATTTTACCGACAAGCTGTTCGCGTTTCCCTTCAATGACCGTCAAATCATCATCGGTCAGCTTGCCCCATTGTTCCTTCACTTTCCCTTTAAACTGTTTCCAGTTACCGTCGGCTTGATCTTTGTTCATAGTCTCTCCGTTAACCTGTCGTAAATCAGTTTGATACTGTGCTGACCGGGCGTCTAACCAAGCAATTTTTATGGTCTATTACCGCCAACCAAAGGGTTGCCACTCCCCCATTCATTTCGCCAGCCACATGATTAATTGTAGACGCAGATAACGACAACCAAACAAAAACCAGAATAAAAAGCCATAAAAAAACAATTAACCAGAAAAAGACACTAACAAACAAGGTGCTACCCGACTGGAATGGCTCTTGGGAACATGTAAGCAAATATAAATAAAAAACATAAGAAAAATTACTCAATTATCTATAAAGCTCTCTGTCTTATTGCCCCCTAAACCAGGTACCGCGCAGCCGGTGACGGTGCCAGAACCAGCCCAGCGCAATGCCCCTCAGCGACAGAAACACCGCCAGCGCCAGCCATAATCCGTGGTTGCCCAATACAGGTACGGTAAACAACGTCAGGCCGAAGCCGACGGCCGCCACCGCCATGCTGTTGCGCATTTCGGCACCGCGGGTCGCGCCAATAAACATGCCGTCCAGCAGGTAACACCACACACCGACCAACGGCAGCACCACCTGCCACGGCAGATAATGGCTCGCCAGCGTACGCAACTCGGGTAAAGAGGTTAATGCCGAGATGATTTGCTGCCCGGCAACGGCATACAGCACCCCAAAAGCCAGTGCCACCAAACAAGCCTGGCGACAGGCGGCGCGCCATACCTTGCGCAGTTGGCTGTCGTCGCGAGCGCCATAGGCATGGCCGGAATGCGCCTCTACCGCGTAGGCAAAGCCGTCGAGCGCGTAGGCCGTGAAGGTCAGCAAATTCATCAGTACCGCGTTTACCGCCACCACGTCGCCGCCAAGCCGGGCACCGAAAATGGTCAGTGAGGCAAAACACGCTTGCAGCAACAGTGAACGCAACATGATGTCGCGATTCAGCGCCAGCAGGCGCCGCAGATTACCGCGCCAGGCCTGGCGCAGCATCGGCGCGGAAATGCCTCGTATGCGCATCACCCGCCAGGCAAGCCATAGCCCCAGCAGCAGGGTGGCATATTCAGAGATGACGGTCGCCGTCGCCGCCCCTTGCACGTTCCAACCCAGCCCCATCACCAACCAGATATCCAGTACGATATTCAGCAGGTTACCGATAATCAGCAAGATCACCGGTGCACGCACGTATTGCACGCCAAGCAGCCAGCCCAGGATCACCATGTTGGCCAACGCCGCCGGCGCACTTAGCCAGCGGATTTCGAGGAATAGCCGCGCTTGTTCCAGCACCGCGCCATCGCCGCCCACGATCTGCAACGCCATATCGATCAACGGGTGGCGCAGCAGCACAATCGCCACACCGGCCAACACCGCCAGCCACAACGGCTGCATAAAAGCGCGCGCCAACCCCTGAGGATCCTGTGCACCGAGCGCCTGTGCCGCCAGCCCGGTAGTGCTCATACGAAGGAACAGCAGCAACATAAACAGGAAGCTGGTAGCCATGGCACCAATAGCAACGCCACCCAGATAGGCGGGGCTATCCAGGTGGCCAATCACCGCAGTATCCACCAGCCCGAGCAGCGGAACGGTAATATTGGAAAAGATCATGGGTAACGCAAGGCGCCATAGGGCTTTATCAGTATCGCTGGTGAAGGCAGAAAGCAGGCGCATAGTGAAATGTTCCCGTGGCGGTAGGGTTTGAATGAATCAGAAATGACATCGCCCCAGAGCTGGGGCGATTTAAATCAGAGGACAACGTTCAGGCGCAGCGATTAAATCCAGTCGCCGTTGCGGATCACGCCGACCGCCAGACCTTCAATGGTGAAATTTTGCTGACGCAGGTCGACCACGATAGGCTGGAACTCGCTGTTTTCCGGCAGCAGTTCAACCACATTGCCGTGTTTTTTCAGGCGTTTGACCGTAACTTCATCTTCAATACGCGCCACAACTACCTGGCCGTTCCGCACGTCCTGGGTTTTATGCACCGCCAGCAGATCGCCGTCGAGGATGCCGATATCACGCATCGACATGCCGTTGACCCGCAGCAGGAAATCCGCGCTCGGTTTGAACAAAGAAGGATCCACCTTATAGTGCCCTTCGATATGCTGCTGCGCCAGCAGCGGTTCACCGGCGGCCACGCGGCCAATCAGCGGTAAACCTTCTTCATCTTCCATCAGCAGGCGAATGCCGCGTGAAGCGCCGGAGACGATCTCGATCACGCCCTTGCGCGCCAGCGCTTTCAGATGTTCTTCTGCAGCATTTGGCGAACGGAACCCCAGACGCATGGCGATCTCGGCGCGCGTTGGCGGCATGCCAGTGGACGAAATATGATCGCGAATCAGATCATAGACCTCTTGCTGTCTGGTAGTTAGTGCTTTCATTCCGCCCCCTGTTTGTTTATACAGTCTTGCTGTGAGTATATACAGGTAAGCGCGGCTTGGGAACCGAAGAATGAATAAAAATCAGGGATTAGCGCCCCGCCGCAACGGAGCGTTCCACTCAGGCAAAGTGTTGCCAGAGTACCGAACCCCAGACAAACAGCGCCAGTATGATCGTCAGCGTTACCGCCGCCGACCCCATATCTTTCGCCCGCCCGGAAAGCTCGTGGTGTTCCGTGCCCACCCTATCGACAATGGCTTCAATCGCGCTGTTCAGCATCTCGACGATCACGACCAACAGCACCGATCCGATCAGTAAAATGCGCGCTATCGCACCCACATCCAGCCAGATCGCCAGTATGATAGCCAGCACGGTCGCCACCAGCTCCTGGCGGAATGCGGCTTCGTGCTGCCAGGCAGCAGAAAAGCCTTTATATGAGTAGCCGGCGGCTTTAATAATACGGGTCAGGCCGGTTGCTTGGTTTGCCATGTTTTTTAGTGCCTTTCACAGAGGTAAGTCATAATTATAGAGCTTGGGTCAGGAAACTCTCCCGGCTCACGGTTTTCCAACACCACAGATCTGCTACCCGGTTTCTGGTATGCTTGCGGCGCATTGCTAACAAGAGGCTTCACGTTGTTATGTCAGGTTGGCGTAAAATTTATTATAAATTATTGAATTTACCACTTAAATTGTTGGTAAGAAGTAAGGTTATCCCTTCAGATCCGGTCACGGAGTTAGGGTTGGATCCCTCACGGCCGATTTTGTATGTTTTACCTTATAATTCCAAGGCGGATTTACTGACGCTGCGCACCCAGTGCCTGGCGCAGGATTTGCCCGACCCCCTCAATCCGCTGGAGATAGACGGCACCGTACTGCCAAGCCATGTGTTTATTCACGACGGCCCGCGCGTGTTCCGCTACTACACACCGAAAGAAGAGTCGGTAAAACTGTTTCACGACTATCTGGATCTGCACCGCAGCAATCCGGATCTCGATATTCAGATGCTGCCGGTGTCGGTGATGTTTGGCCGTTCCCCAGGCCGAGAAGGCCACGGCACGCCGCATCTGCGCTTGCTGAACGGCGTCCAGAAATTCTTCGCCGTCCTGTGGCTGGGCCGCGACAGCTTCGTGCGTTTCTCCAACACCGTTTCGCTGCGCCGAATGGCGACCGAACACGGCACGGACAAAACTATCGCACAAAAACTGGCGCGCGTGGCGCGCATGCATTTCTCGCGTCAACGTCTGGCCGCCGTCGGCCCAAGCCTGCCGGCTCGTCAGGATCTGTTCAATAAGCTGCTGGCGTCCAAAGCGATCGAAAAAGCGGTCGAGGACGAAGCGCGCAGCAAGAAAATTTCCCATGAAAAGGCCCAGCAGAACGCCATTGCGCTGATGGAAGAGATCGCCGCCGACTTCTCGTACGAGACGGTGCGCCTTTCCGATCGCGTGCTGAGCTGGACCTGGAACCGGCTGTATCAGGGCATCAACGTCACCAATGCCGAGCGCGTGCGCCAGTTGGCGCAGGACGGCCACGAGATCGTTTATGTGCCGTGCCACCGCAGCCATATGGACTACCTGCTGCTGTCCTACGTGCTGTATCACCAGGGCCTGGTGCCGCCGCACATCGCCGCCGGCATCAACCTCAACTTCTGGCCGGCCGGGCCGATCTTCCGTCGCCTGGGCGCGTTCTTTATCCGCCGCACCTTCAAAGGCAACAAGCTGTATTCAACGGTGTTCCGCGAATACCTCGGCGAGCTGTTTACCCGCGGTTACTCGGTGGAATACTTCGTCGAAGGCGGCCGTTCCCGTACCGGGCGCCTGCTGGAACCGAAGACCGGCACCCTGTCGATGACCATCCAGGCAATGTTGCGCGGTGGCACTCGCCCTATCACGCTGGTCCCGATCTACATCGGTTACGAACACGTGATGGAAGTAGGTACTTACGCCAAAGAGCTGCGCGGTGCGACCAAGGAAAAAGAGAGCCTGTTGCAGATGCTGCGCGGCCTGCGCAAGCTGCGTAATCTCGGCCAGGGTTACGTCAACTTCGGCGATCCGCTGCCGTTGACCGCCTACCTGAACCAGAACGTGCCGCAGTGGCGCGAATCGATTGACCCGATCGAAGCCCAACGTCCAAGCTGGCTGACGCCAACGGTCAACGACCTGGCGGCCAAGATCATGGTCCGCATCAACAACGCCGCCGCCGCCAATGCCATGAACCTGTGTTCCACGGCGTTGCTGGCCTCACGCCAGCGCTCGCTGACCCGCGAGCAGCTCCTTGAGCAGTTGGAGTGTTATCTGCAACTGATGCGCAACGTGCCTTACGCCGGCGACGTCACCGTGCCGACCCAAACGCCGGACGAGCTGCTGGATCACGCGCTGAACATGAACAAGTTCGAGGTGGAGAAGGATAACATCGGCGATATCATCATCCTGCCGCGCGAGCAGGCGGTGCTGATGACCTATTACCGCAACAATATCCACCATCTGTTGGTGCTGCCTTCGTTGATCGCCACCATAGTGATGCATCACCGCCGGGTGTCCCGCGCTGAACTGCTGCGGCAGATCGGTCTGATTTACCCGATGCTGAAGGCCGAACTGTTCCTGCACAACGACAAGGAACAACTGCCGGAAGTGCTGCGGCCGCTGATCGAGGAAATGATCCGCCAGCAGCTCATCTGCGACAAAGGCGAGGATCTGGTGCTTAACCCGGCGCGCATTCGCCCTCTGCAGTTGCTGGCAGCCGGCGTGCGCGAAACGTTGCAGCGCTATGCCATCACCATGTCTATCCTCAGCGCCAACCCGAGCATCAACCGCGGCGCGCTGGAGAAAGAGAGCCGCATCATGGCCCAGCGTCTTTCGGTACTGCATGGTATCAATGCGCCAGAGTTCTTCGACAAGGCGGTGTTCTCTACCCTGGTGGCGACGCTGCGTGAAGAAGGCTACATCAACGATGTCGGCGATGCCGTTCGTGAGCACACACTGGAGGTGTACAGCATGCTGAGCGATTTGATTACCCCGGAAATCAAGCTGACTATCGAGAGCGTCAGCATGCCGGCGGAAACCAGCGTGCAGCCGGAAACGGCGGCGACGGAAGAAAAAGCTGAATAATTGATTGATAATCAAAAACAAAAAGGCACCGTAGGGTGCCTTTTTTATTGCAGGAATACCGCTAGCCCTGCCAATAACTCAATGCGATACCGATAAACAACACCAGCCCGACATAGTTATTATCCAGAAACGCCTTGAAGCAGGCGTCGCGATCGCGGGTAGCGATTTGCTTTTGCTGATGAATAAACAAGGCACCCGCCAATAGCAACGACCAATAAAACGCCCCGCTCAGTTTGGCCAGATAGCCCACCCACAGCAGCAGCAGCAGCGTCGCGAACTGCAGCAGACCGACGATCAGTTTGTCGTAACGGCCAAACAGAATGGCGGTGGATTTGACGCCAATCTTCAGGTCATCGTCACGGTCCACCATCGCATACAGCGTATCGTAAGCCACCGTCCAGCAGATATTGGCCAGCAGCAGCAACCAACAGCTCAACGGCAGTGCCTCGCTGACGGCGGCGTAGCCCATTGGGATGCCCCAACCGAACGCCGCTCCCAGCACGAACTGCGGCAGATTGGTGACCCGCTTCATAAACGGATAGATCCACGCCAGCGCCAGCGCCGCCAGCGACAGCCAGATGGTCATGGCGTTCAGCGTCAGCACCAGCCCAAACGAGACCAGCACCAGCACCACGAACAGGATCTTGGCCTCTTTCTCGCTCACCCGGCCGCTCGGCATTGGGCGCCCCGCTGTTCGCTTCACGTGGCCGTCAACGGCGCGATCGGCATAGTCATTCACCACGCAGCCGGCAGCACGCATCAGGAACACCCCAATCACGAACACCAGCAGGATAGACAGTGGCGGCACACCCTGCCCCGCAATCCACAGCGCCCACAGCGTTGGCCACAGCAGCAGCAGGCTGCCGATCGGTTTATCGAGGCGCATCAGATGGCCGTAAGCCCGCCATTTGCTTTGAGTCACGCTTCCCTCCAAGGTATTTCCTCTCCTCATCATGCGATTTCCGCGCTGCCCGCCGCGTACAACGGCGATGCCGGTAAAAACAGTTCTGTCAGCAATAAGGGCTTGCCCGCCAGCCGTAAACGGGAGCGGCGCGCCCATAACGCATCCTGCCGCCCCATATGAATGTAATCGCGAGTCAATTCACCGCTGCTGAACAGGTAGCGCCCCAGCGGGAGCGTGCCCAAATCCACCAGCGCTTGATCCGGGCCGGTCAAGGTCTCTTGCGGGATCACCGTGCGCCCCAGCAGCCAAGGCTGGTTATCGCCCAGCAGTATTATCTCTCGCAGCCAGTAACGCGGGCTATCCGGCAGGTGTTCGGCTTCTTCACCCAACTGGTCGCGGGTGACGAAACATTCGCGCTGCGGTTCAACGTGCACGCGCCCACAGTGGCGTTCAAAACGGCGGGTCATGGATCCTGGCTCCATCAGCCAGTCGCTGACGGCGGCGGGTACCGGGGGGTGTTGCGCAGATAACCACTCAAGCGGCGGCAGGATGGAATCCCTATTGCCAGACATTGTTCTACTCCAGGCCTGACGCCGCACCCTGCGGCCGCACCAGACCATACAAACTGTTAACAGAAATTCATTGTAACGCAGAAATCCAAAAGCGGCAGGCTGATTCGTGGCGCGGCGGGCAGCAAAATCGCCGCGGTAAAAACGCCGCAATGTCATCTTTCTGCCATCTGTTTTCTTTACCTTCACTCCCCGGAGCGGTGGGGATTCTGTGATCGCCTGCAAACTTTCACCTCTGCAGCATTGTTTTATCTACGCGCGTAGATACCTTTGTCATGCAGCGTTGAATCGCCACCAGCTCGACACTTTTGTCAGCAAACCTTATTGCCGACATAAGGCTGTGCCCCGCAATAGGTCGTGGTGCCGTCGCAGTTCCAAAAGCCCGTAATCAAGGCGGAGGGTGCAGAACATAGTGGGCTACGTTCAAGCCCGACAACGCAGAGTACGGGCTTTTGGGGCGCGACCCGAAGGGCTGGGGCCATTTGAACGCGCACCTGTGTTACGAGCCGCTTATTTGGCCCACCAAACCTCACGGCCCGCGCCTTGCTGCGCGCTCAAATGACCGCCAGCGGCGCTCACGAACTATTGCGGGACGCAGCCTCTGGAAACCATCTTTAACGGCGCCACTCATGGCGCATGACGAAAAGAGGACATCAATGCCATGAGCGAAACAACGCTTGCCCCCCCACAGGCCACCGGCGATACGCTGGCAGCCGATGAACGCCTGGCCACCAAAGAAGGACGCAGTCAATTCTGGCGCGCCACCTTCTCATGCTGGCTCGGGACCGCCATGGAGTATGTCGATTTCGCCCTGTATGGCCTGGCGGCCGGCATGGTGTTCGGCGACGTGTTTTTCCCCGAAGCCACCCCAATGGTGGCGCTGCTGGCCAGTTTCGCCACCTACTCGGTCGGTTTTATCGCCCGCCCTATCGGCGCTTTGGTTTTCGGCTGGATTGGCGATCGCAAAGGCCGCCGCGTAGTGCTGATCACCACCGTGGCGCTGATGGGCGTCTCCACCACGCTGATCGGGCTGATCCCCTCCTACGCGCAAATCGGCATCTGGGCGCCAACCTGCCTGGTGATCCTGCGTTTTGCCCAAGGGTTCGGCGCCGGGGCGGAGCTTTCCGGCGGAGCGGTGATGCTGGCGGAATACGCGCCGGCCAAACGGCGCGGGCTGGTCGCCTCGATCATCGCTATCGGCTCCAACAGCGGTACCTTACTGGCCTCGCTGGTCTGGTTGCTGGTGTTGCAGTTGGATAAAGCCGATCTGATCGCCTGGGGCTGGCGCATTCCGTTCCTTGCCAGCATTCTGATCGCCGGGGGCGCGCTCTACCTGCGCCGACACGTGCGCGAAACGCCGGTATTTGAACGCGAGCTACAGCAAAACCACCAACGCATGCTGGACGCTTCCACCGCCGCGCCGGATGACCGCAGCTATCTGCAGCGCACCAAAGCCTTCTGGGTGATGCTCGGCCTGCGCATCGGCGAAAACGGCCCCTCTTACCTGTGCCAGGGCTTTATCGTGGGTTATGTCGCCAAGGTGCTGATGGTGGATAAGTCGGTGCCGGCATTGGCGGTGATGATCGCCTCACTGTGCGGCTTCCTGGTGATCCCGCTGGCCGGTTGGCTTTCCGATCGCTTCGGCCGCCGCATCACCTACCGCTGCTTCTGCCTGCTGCTGGTGCTGTACGCCTTCCCGGCTTTCTGGCTGCTCGACAGCCGCGATCCGGCGACGGTGATTTCGGTGATTGTCGTCGGCATGTGCATTGCGTCGCTGGGGATTTTTGGCGTGCAGGCCGCTTACGGGGTGGAGCTGTTCGGCGTCAAAAATCGCTACTCAAAAATGGCGTTCGCCAAGGAGCTTGGCTCGATCCTCTCCGGCGGCACCGCGCCGCTGATCGCCACCGCGCTGCTGTCCGGCTTCGGTCACTGGTGGCCTGTCGCCTGCTATTTTGTTGTAATGGCGGCCATTGGCTTAATCACTACCTTCTTTGCACCGGAAACCCGCGGCCGCGATCTCAACCTGCCGCAGGATGCGGTGTAACCAGGGGCACAGGAACCCAACTTGGATAATCAACCCGCGCGGCGCATCACCCGCGCCGACGTTGCCCGCGTGGCGGGCACGTCGGTCGCCGTAGTCAGCTACGTGATCAACAAGGGCCCGCGCCCGGTCGCAGAAGCCACTCGCCTGCGAGTGCTGGCGGCGATCGAGCAGACCGGTTATCGGCCAAACGACATCGCCCGGGCGCTGGCTTCGGGCAGTACGCAGACCTACGGTTTGGTCGTGCCCGACATCTCCAACCCGTTTTTTGCCATGTTGGCGCGGGCGCTGCAGCGTGAGGCATTCAGCCACGGCCGCGTGTTGCTGCTGGGCGACGCCGGTGATGACCGCCAGCGCGAGTACGAATTAATTAACCATCTGCTAAACCGTCAGGTCGACGGCCTGCTGTACACCAGCGTCGACCGCCACCCGTGGTTCGATTTGATCCGCACCTCCGGCACGCCGTGCGTGATGATCGACACCATCGACAGCCAGACCGGCATCTGCGCCATTCGCGTCGATGAACGTGACGCCGCCCACCAGGCAACCCGCCACCTGCTACAGCACGGCTACCTGGAGATCGGCATTTTTGTTGGCCCGCTGACCATGCTTAACGCACAAGATCGCCTGAACGGCTGGCGCGATGCTCTGCGCGAAGCGGGCATTACCCCGCGCGAAGAGTGGATTTTTGAAGCGCCCTATACCCGCCAGGGTGGGTTCCAGGCCACGCAGAAAATGGTTCAAGGTCCCCGCCCTCGGGCGATATTTACCTCCAACGAACAGCAGGCGCTCGGCTGCCTCTCCGCGCTGGCGGAACATCGCCTGCATGTGCCGGACGATCTGGCTATCATTTGTTTTAACGGCACGCAGCAATCCGAGTTCAGCGTACCGCCGCTCAGCGCAGTCGAACAGCCGATTGACGCCATGGCCAGGCAGGCCATCGCCATGCTGGCCGCCGGTGCCGCGCAGCCGGAGCTGCACGAGTTCGCTTTCCAGTTGCATATCCGCCGTTCATGCGGCTGTTAGTTTTTTTATTCAGGTAACCGTTATGCGTTTGATTATTGATTGCGATCCCGGCAACGGCGTTCCCGGTGCCAACGTGGACGACGGGCTGGCGCTGGCATTGGCGCTGGCGGCCAGACCGCAAATCTCGCTGGAGTTGATCAGCATCGTAGCGGGCAATACGCCACGCGACGTCGGCTTTGCCGTGGCCAACCACCTGCTGCTGCAAACCGGCTACCAGGTGCCGGTCGTGGCCGGAGCCGCCTGCGCATTGATCGAACCGCCGGAACCCTGGCGCGCCCACCTTGACCGGGCGATTACCCGGCAGGATTTGGCCGCCCTGTGGCATAACGTCCCTTACCCGCACACGGCGGCGACCGTCACGCCAAACGCCGCCGTGGCCCTCGGCGAACTGATCTGCAATAACCCGGGTGAAATCACGCTGGCGGCGATAGGCCCGCTGACCAATGTCGCCCATGCTCTGCAGCTCTACCCGCAGATGGCGCAAGCGGTGAAGGAAATCGTGATTATGGGCGGGGTGTTCAACGTGGAGGGTTACCTCAAGGACACCAATTTCGGTCTCGATCCTGAAGCCGCCCGACAGGTGCTGACCAGCGGCGCCAACATCACGCTTGCGCCTCTGGACGTCACTACGCAAACCATGCTCACCCAGGCGAGTCTGGCGCGCATGACGCAGCCGGATACGCCGCTGTGCCGCTATCTGCGGGCCACTACCCAACCCTGGATCCATTACTCGCGCCAGACCCGCCACCTGCCGGGTTGCTGGATCCACGATGCGTTGGTGATTGCCTGGCTGCTTGAGCCGCAGTTGGTGACCACCGCGGAGTATTATGTGGATGTAGCATTGGAAGGCGCCATGACGCGCGGCAGCTCTCGCCGCTGGCGACCGGACGGCCTGCGGTTGACGGTCGGCATGCCGGAGCCGCAGGGCAAACCGATACGGGTGATGGAGCAGGTAGATAACGCCCGTCTGCTGGCGCTGATTGGCGAAACGCTGGCCCGCGCATGAAAAAAGGTGCGCCGAGGCGCACCAATCATCGAGCCAGCATCGGCAGCGTCGGGTACTACCCCTTGCCTTTCACGCTGCCAATAAACGTTTCACGCGCTGTGGTGGAACCCAGTCTTTCAGCCTCATTCATCAGTTTCAGCGCTTTATCGATATCGCCCGCCTTCACCGCCTGCCTGATGCTGTTATTGAAGTAGCTTTCGGTGTCGTTCAGCATCGGCTCCGAAGGCTTGGCCGGTACTGCGGCAGGTGCCACCGTGGCCGGCGCGGTTGACCCCACCACCACCGGCGCAGCGGCCGGTGCCGGTTGCAGCATACCGATCATCACGTTGCCGGAACCCTGTTCAGCGGTTACTTTCAGCTTGAGCGTCCCACTGGTGCTGTGGCTGGCGATCGGGTCCGGGATATCCGGCACCGCGTTACCCACGCCGGCGGCATAGGCTTTGGCCGGGTTGGTCAACTGGGTGGTTTTGGCCAGATCCTGGCGGGTGGTGTACACCAACATATAAATCTGTTTTTGACCGAGCGCCGGGGTCAGCTTCAGCGTGCCCTCGAGGCGATCGGAGGACATCGCCCCCGGCGGCTGATACGGGAAGTAGCTGCTCGGGTAATAAGCCGCCGGGCGCAGATGCTCATCCAGCACCAATACGCTTGGCGCGTAAATCGAATTATTCTTGCTGATGCTGCTCAGCGTAACTTCCAGCGAACCGCGATCGGCCGGCAGCGTATAGGCGGCAATGGCGCCCTGAATATCGCCCTGATTGATTTGCGGGCTGACGTTATCCAGTTTCACTTCCTGGCTGATCGGCGGCACCAGCGGTTGCCATGGCAGGCTTTGCAGCGTGGCGGCGCTGATGGCCGGGGCAACAGAAACATGGGCAGGCGTATCGGCATTGGCCGCCAATGGCGCACCAAGGCTCAGCGCCAGTGACAAGCAGAGTGACAGCAGATTCTTTTTCATTGTTATACCCTCTATCAGCGCCGATGCAGGTCAGGCAAGAGAGCCGGCGTCGGCGAATACATGTTGGGGAGAGCTCAAGGCTCTCCCCGTCCTGTCATTACCACCAGATTTCCATCTGGGCGCCGAAGGTGACTTCATCGTCATTGCCGCGGCTGAAGGTGTGTACGCTGGTGTCGTTATAAGCGGTACCCGAGGTGTAAGCGGCGCCGGAATCGCTGTTGGCGTAGCCCCATTTCTCATCCCACTTGGCGTAGGTGGCGAATACGCGGATAGCCGGACGTGACCAGATGCTGTTGCCCGCCTGCCACTGTTGCGCCAGGGTCACTTTGTACTGACCGTTGCGATCGCCGGTGCGCTGGGATTTCACGTTGTCGTAACCGGCTTCCAGCAAGGTGCTCATGATTGGCGTCCATTTGTACATCGGGCGTACGCCCACGGTGTACCAGGTGGTGCCGTTGTTGTTGTCGCGATCGATATCCTGGAACATGCCGACGTACATCAGCGCCCATTTATCGTTGAAATCGATAGCGCCGTGATCCAACACGCGAATCATCTTGCCGTCGTTGTTAATGGTCGCGCCCTGGCTGCGGCCGTTGTTTTGCGAGGTCATAGAGTCGGTGGCGTACTGCAGCACGAACTTGTTGTAACCGCTCAGGATGCTCTGGGTATGCTCAGCCGTTAACAGCCAGCCGTCTTTGCTGGCACCGTCGGCCAGGCGGAAATTATCCTGCGCGTTGGCGCGACCGTAGTCCACGCCGAGCTCCAGCGTACCACCCGGGTTCAGTTCCAGACCGGCCAGGCGCACGTCGAAGGTGTCGTTGACGGTTGGGCGTTCTTTCCACTCATTGTCCAGGTAGCCGTAGGAGCCGCCGGATTCGGAGTTACGGGTCACGGCGGCAGACAGCTTGCCGAAGCCCAGATCGATATTTTCCAGACCTGCGCCCGGGCCGGAGATATCCCAGTAGTAGAAGTCGATCATATGGACGTCATGACGCTGATAGAAGCGCTTACCTGCCCACATGTTGGCGCCCGGCAGCCAATCGATCAGGTTTTTACCCTGCACGTTTACTTCACGGAAGCCTGGCGTCACGTCTTCCCAGTCGGAGCGTTGTGAAACGGAATAAGCCAGATTGGTATCGAAGTAGAAGCTTTTATCGCCTTCTTTCCACACTTCCTGACCCAGCTTTAATTCAGCGTAGGTTTCACATTCGTTACCGAGACGGTATTTGCTGTCGGCGCCGGTGGCCTTGAAGCACTGTTGCTCACCGCCACTGCCGGTCCAGCCGATGCCGGAACGGGCATAGCCTTTAAAATCAACGGCCATGGCCTGAGTGGTGAGAACACCAGCGGCGATTGCCAGTGCCAGAGGAAGTTTGCGCAGAGTAGTCATCATTATTCTCCTGTTATACAGACTGTGATGCTTTAAACGCCCGGCTCCTGGTGCAGCCGTTTACATGCCGTACCGTCCTCACGGAACAGATGGCAACGGTGAGGCGGCAAGCCTATGGCGAATGTTGCACCTTCTTCTACCAGCACCACGTCGTTCTGGCGGTAAACCAGGTTTTGACGAATTGCCGGGATTTGGATGTGGATTTGCGTCTCGTTACCGAGTTGCTCCACCACCTGTACGTCACCCGTAAGCAGTACTTCAGAGGCATCACTGGGCAGCAGATGCTCCGGGCGAATGCCCAGAGACATGTTGGTACCGGGCTGAACGTCGGAGCCTTCCACCGGCAACCACACCAACTGGCGGTTAGGCAGCTCGACCTGGACCTGTTGCGGCTCTGCGGCGGTCACTTTGACCGGCAGGAAGTTCATTTTCGGCGAGCCGATAAAGCCGGCGACAAAGCGGTTGGCCGGATAGTGATACAGCTCCAGCGGCTTGCCGACCTGGGCAACTCGCCCGGCGTCCAGCACCACGATCTTGTCGGCCAGCGTCATCGCTTCCACCTGATCGTGAGTGACGTAAATCATGGTGCGCTGCAGGCGTTTATGCAGGCGGGAAATCTCGATGCGCATCTGCACCCGCAGCGCGGCGTCGAGGTTCGACAGCGGCTCGTCGAGCAGGAACACGTCGGGTTCCGCCACCAGCGTACGGCCGATCGCTACCCGCTGACGCTGCCCGCCGGACAGCGCTTTGGGGCGCCTGTCGAGCAAGTGAGCCAGTTGCAACACTTCCGATACCTGATTCACCCGCTGGCTGATCTCCGCTTTCTTGGCGCCCGCCAGCTTCAGACCGAACGACATGTTGTCGGCGACGGACAGATGCGGGTACAGGGCATAAGACTGGAACACCATGCCGATGCCGCGCTCAGACGGCGGCACTTCATTCATGCGTTTATCGCCGATCAGCAGGTCACCGGAGGTAATGTCCTCCAGCCCGGCGATCATGCGCAGCAGCGTCGATTTGCCGCAGCCCGATGGCCCGACAAACACCACAAACTCACCGTCATCGATGGTCAGATTGACGTCTTTGGAAATCACAGCTTCGCCGAAGGCCTTATAAACGCTGCGCAATATGACGCTAGCCATGCGTTACTCCCCTGCTTTCGCAGTTAACATTTCGTGTAAAAATGGCGGACGCAAAACCCGCCAAAACCCATTGATGACCCTCTTGCTGCGCACCGTGCTGCCATGCCAATGGCAAGGTCGCCTCAGACGGCGCGGCCGCCTGAGTATAAGGCTGCAGGTTAATCAGCGCTTCAAGGCATTGATCCTGATGGGTAATAAGTAAACGAACCACGCCGTTCTTTTGGCTGACTGCGCTCAGCTCACCGCGCTGGATCACCGGCAAGCGACGCAGCGCCAAAAGCGACTGGCAGTAACGTAAAGTGGATTGGCTGTCATGCTGTTGACGACTAATCGCCAGTGCGCGGTGCTCTATCGCTACCTGCTGATACCAATGGATCTCACCGGCAGTCACCTGTTCCGGCGCCTCGTGCCACGGCATCGGCGTTTGCGCGCCAAGCGGATCCTGCAGGCCGGCGGCGTGCGGCAGGCCAAGTTCCTCGCCCTGATACAAGCAGACAGGCGCAGGCAACATCGCCAGCAGCGTCAAAAACGCATCGGCGGAGCGTAAATTCCCCTGTCCCCAGTGGCTGACCACCCGTGGCTGGTCGGCATCGCCGGTGCTCCACAGGCTGTCCGCCAGCGTGGCGCGGCGAGCATGCAATACCTCAACCAGCCGCTCGATGCTGAAGGGCATGACCTCCAGCGCCAACGGGCTGCGGACGTACTGCTGCCGGGCGACAGAGTGCCGGACAGGGCTTTGCCCGTCGCAGTACCACAACCCCAGCCCCTGAGCGGCGACCGCAGCCGCGGCTTGCGCCGACAGCTCATACGGCAATACCAGCCCATCGATCGACAGCGTATTCAGATAAGGCAGCGCCGAAACCATGCCGTGTACGTCACCCACGCCGTCCCCGTTTCCATCACGGAAACTGACCGGATGGATCCGGTACAAGGTGGGTTGAGTGACGGTAGGCATTAGCGACATAAATCCGGTTCCCTGCTGCACGTGACGATGAAAAATCAATGTGGCCGATAGTGCGGGAATCCCCACAGGGGGTAATCATCCGTAACAAGATTTTTCATGGGGGAGGAGATGGGAGGATGAGAGAACGACCGTCGCGGCGAGAAGTTCAACGCTAAAAGCAAATCTGTGATCCGTTTGGCAAAAATCGTCACCCTATTTTGTGTCTTCCCCCACAGAATAGGGCGCAACGTTAACTGGATCACACTCCGCAGGCGTGGGGCGTAGAGGGGGGGAGGATGAGAATGTGTCGCTTTGTGACCCACTATTACCGCGAAACCTCTCTCCTTGACTTACGTGCCCACAAAAAAGAAGGATTGGATTATGACTCGCAGCTATACCACCGCCCGCACACTGGTGCTTTCGGCTCTGACCACCCTGGTGCTTTCCTCTTCCGCCTTCGCCAAGATCGAGGAAGGGAAACTGGTTATCTGGATCAACGGCGATAAAGGCTATAACGGCCTGGCCGAAGTCGGCAAAAAGTTTGAGAAAGACACCGGCATCAAAGTCACCATTGAGCACCCGGACAAGCTGGAAGAAAAATATCCGCAGGTAGCCGCCACCGGCGACGGCCCGGATATCATCTTCTGGGCTCATGACCGCTTTGGCGGCTATGCGCAGTCCGGCCTGTTGGCCGAGATCCACCCTTCCAAAGCCTTCCAGGACAAGCTGTTCCCGTTCACCTGGGACGCGGTGCGTTATGACGGCAAGCTGATTGGCTACCCGATCGCGGTAGAAGCGCTGTCGCTGATTTATAACAAAGACCTGATCAAAGACGCGCCTAAAACCTGGGAAGAGATCCCGGCGCTGGACAAAGAGCTGCGCGCCAAAGGCAAGAGCGCCATCATGTGGAACCTGCAAGAACCCTACTTCACCTGGCCGATTATTGCCGCCGACGGCGGTTATGCCTTCAAGTATGAGAACGGCAAGTACAACATCAAGGATGTCGGCGTCGCCAACGCCGGTTCGCAGGCCGGCCTGCAGTTCATCGTCGATCTGGTGAAAAACAAACACATCAATGCCGACACCGATTACTCGATTGCCGAAGCGGCGTTCAACAAAGGCCAGACCGCAATGACCATTAACGGTCCTTGGGCGTGGGCAAACATCGAGCAAAGCAAAATCAATTACGGCGTAACCCTGCTGCCGACCTTCAAAGGCAAGGCGTCCAAACCCTTCGTCGGCGTGCTGACCGCCGGGATCAACGCCGCCAGCCCGAACAAAGAGCTGGCGACCGAATTCCTGGAAAACTACCTGCTGACCAACGAAGGCTTGGCGGACGTCAATAAAGACAAACCGCTGGGCGCCGTGGCGCTGAAGTCATATCAGGAACAACTGGCGAAAGATCCGAAGATTGCCGCCACCATGGCAAACTCGCAGACCGGCGAAATCATGCCAAATATTCCGCAGATGAGCGCCTTCTGGTACGCCGAACGCAGTGCGGTGATCAACGCCGTCAGCGGCCGCCAGACGGTGAAAGCCGCGCTGGACGACGTGCAAACCCGTATTACCAAGTAACAAACGACGCTGTGCGGGGCGCGGTAAAGCGCCTCGCTGTTGATCTACAGAAAGGAACGCCCTATGCAATTAGCTCACGCCGGGTCGCCTGCGCGCAAGAAGTCGAAGTGGTGGCAGAGTGACGTACTGAAATGGCTGGTGATCGGCCTGTTCAGTCTGGTTACCTGCTACCTGATTGTGTTGATGTATGCACAGGGTGAATACCTGTTTGCCATTCTGACGCTGATTCTGGTCAGCGCCGGGCTTTACGTCTTCGCCAACCGCCGCGCTTACGCCTGGCGTTACGTCTATCCGGGCATCGCCGGCATGGGGCTGTTTGTCCTGTTTCCGCTGATTTGCACCATCGCCATCGCCTTTACCAACTACAGCAGCACCAACCAGCTCACCTTTGAGCGCGCCCAGTCGGTGCTGATGCAACGTCAGTTCCAGACCGGCAAGACCTTTACCTTCGGCCTGTATCCGGCGGAAAACCAACAGTGGCGTCTGCAGTTAACCCACCCTGACAGCGGCCAACAGCTGATTTCCGGGCCGTTCAGCTTTGACGCCAACGCGCCGCAAACGCTGAAACTGACGGCGGAAAACGCCGAGCCGACAGGCGAACGCGCCACGCTGCGGGTGATTACTCAGAACCGCCAGGCCCTGAGCCAACTGGTAGCGCAGTTACCGGAAGGCGGCGAGCTGCGCATGAGTTCACTGCGCCAGTTTTCCGGCACCTCTCCGCTGTACCTGCTGGATAAAGACAGCAAGGTGCTGACCGACCAACAGACCCATATTCAATACCGGCCGAACCCGGACATTGGTTTCTATCAGGCACTGACTGCCGACGGCAACTGGGCCAAAGAAACCCTTAGCCCAGGATATACCGTCACCATCGGCTGGAAAAACTTCCTGCGCGTTTTGCAGGATGAAGGCATCAAAAAACCCTTTGTGTCGATCTTTATCTGGACCATCGTGTTCTCGGTAATGACCGTGATCCTCACCGTAGCCGTGGGCATGGTGCTGGCCTGCGTGGTGCAGTGGGAAGCGCTGAAAGGCAAAGCGGTGTACCGCGTCATGCTGATACTGCCCTACGCGGTGCCGTCGTTTATTTCGATTCTGATTTTCAAGGGGTTGTTTAACCAAAGCTTCGGTGAAATCAACATGATGCTCAGCCACCTGTTCGGCATCAAGCCGGCCTGGTTCAGCGATCCTATTACCGCCAAAAGCATGATCCTGATCGTCAACACCTGGCTGGGTTATCCGTACATGATGATCCTGTGCATGGGGCTGTTGAAAGCGATCCCCGACGATCTGTACGAAGCCTCGGCAATGGACGGCGCCACCCCGATGCAGAACTTTTTCCGCATCACTCTCCCGCTGTTGATCAAGCCGCTGACGCCGCTGATGATTGCCAGTTTCGCCTTTAACTTTAACAACTTCGTCTTGATTCAGCTGTTGACCAACGGCGGGCCGGACATGATCGGTACTACCACGCCGGCCGGTTATACCGACCTGCTGGTCAGCTACACCTACCGCATCGCCTTTGAAGGCGGCGGCGGGCAGGACTTTGGTCTGGCGGCCGCGATTGCCACGCTGATCTTCCTGCTGGTAGGTGCCCTGGCGATCCTGAACCTTAAAGCCAGCAAGATGAACTTCGACTAGGGAGAAAAATAATGGCTATGGTCCAACCCAAATCCCAGCGCCTGCGCCTGTGGATGACTCATACTCTGATGCTGTGCTTTATTGCCCTGATCATGTTCCCGCTGCTGATGGTGGTGACGATTTCACTGCGCTCCGGCAACTTTGCTACCGGCAGCCTGATACCGGAGCAGATTTCGTGGGATCACTGGCGTTTGGCGCTCGGCATGAGCGTGACGCACGCCGATGGCAGCGTCACCCCGCCGCCGTTCCCGGTGCTGCTGTGGTTGTGGAACTCGATTAAGATCGCGGTGATCACCGCTATCGGCATCGTCACGCTGTCCACCACCTGCGCCTATGCCTTTGCCCGCATGCGCTTTCGCGGTAAAAGTACGTTATTGAAAAGCATGCTGATTTTCCAGATGTTCCCGGCGGTGCTGTCGCTGGTGGCGCTGTATGCGTTGTTCGATCGCCTGGGCCAGTACATTCCGTTTATCGGCCTGAACACCCACGGCGGGGTGATCTTCGCCTATATGGGCGGCATTGCGCTGCACGTCTGGACCATCAAGGGCTACTTCGAAACCATCGACAATTCGCTGGAGGAAGCGGCAGCGCTGGATGGCGCCAGCCCGTGGCAGGCCTTCCGCCTGGTGCTGCTGCCGCTGTCGGTGCCGATTTTGGCGGTGGTGTTTATTCTGTCGTTTATCGCCGCGATTACCGAGGTGCCGGTAGCGTCTTTGCTGCTGCGCGACGTCAACAGCTACACGCTGGCGGTAGGGATGCAGCAATATCTGAACCCGCAAAACTATTTATGGGGCGACTTTGCCGCTGCGGCGGTGTTGTCGGCCATTCCAATTACCGCCGTATTCCTGCTGGCTCAACGCTGGTTGGTGGGTGGCCTGACGGCCGGCGGGGTGAAAGGTTAAGGTTTTTGCCACTGCAATGCGCTTGATGTACTTCAGTTCTTTCCGATCAATACCTGTGTCTTCGGCGGCCCTAGGGGCCGCCATTTTTATGTCGGTTATTCGCGTTTCAAGCGGTCGGTATTGGCCAAATAGAGAGTCACGACCAGCAGCAATATCGCTCCGGCATAAATCAAGGTATCGAATGGGTTTTTATGATCCACTATGATCAAACGAATAATCGCGGTAATGCCGATATAGATGAAATAGCGCAGCGGAAAATGATATCCCGACTCAAAATACTTGACGATCAAGGCGATGAACTCAAAATACAGAAAGTAAATCACGATGCCTTCGATCAACAGATAAGACGATGATTCCTCGCTGTTTACAAACAAGACTTTCGCCAAGTGAATAGTTTCTTTCACCAAAAAAACGATCAGGATCGCCGCCAGCAGCAGCAGCCCGACGTTCAGCACCCGCTGTAACCCCTTCGCAATCATTATCGAGCGCGATGTTTTCGCCATAAGAACCCCCCTTAAATACCGCTAAAATTATCCGCGCATCCTAACATAGGCATTATCTTAAAATTTATATCCTCAATGAAATCTCATTAAACTCAATTTAATTCAAAAGGTTACATTAGGACATTTCTGGTTGATATATTTGTAGCAAATTGAAATGTCAACTATGATGGGACATAGATCTTTACATAAAACTAATAACCTCGAATTAACAAGGGAATTCTTTATGCGCGCTAAACTTAACGGACTGGTCGCGGCGGGCCTGTTTACCTGTGCATTAACCGGCCACGCCGCCGGCCTGGTCACTCCTGATAACGATCTGCGTAACGATCTTGCCTGGTTGTCCGATCGCGGCGTGATTAACGTCAGCTTGTCCACCTGGCCGTTGAGCCAGGAAGAAATCAGCTCGGTTATTTCACAAGCCAAGCCGGTAACCAGTACCGAGAAAAGCGTCATTGACCGTGTTCAGCGCCGTGTCGATGCCCTGAAAGCCAATATTCGCGTCAGCGGCTACGCCTCTACCGACAAACCCGGCACCCCACAGGGCTTCGGCCAGAATGAATATGCTGATGACCGCCTGACTATCGGCGCAGGTGCCAACGGCGAGTTCTGGGACGTGCGCGTCCAGGGTTCTGTCGAGGGCGATCAACGCGTCAGCGACGGTTCAAAATTCAACCTGAATGGCTCCTACGGTGCAGTAAAAATCTGGAACCAATGGCTGTCCTTCGGTGAAGTCTCCCAATGGTGGGGCCCGGGTTACGACGGCAGCCTGATTCGCTCCGACGCCGCTCGCCCGGTGGCCGGCTTTATGCTGCAACGCGCCGACCAGTCTCCGTTTGAAACGCCTTGGCTGTCTTGGATTGGCCGCTGGCAGTACCAGCTGACCGCAGGCCAGCTGTCGCAATATGCTGCAGTTCCCCATACCAAGTTGATTGGCGGTCGTTTCACCATGATGCCGACCGACTTCGTGGAGCTGGGCGCCTCGCGCATCATGCAATGGGGTGGTGAAGGCCGGCCTCAGTCCTGGAGTTCTTTCTGGAATGCGTTTGCCGGCAAGGATAACGATGACTCTGGCAAAGGCAACGATCCGGGCAACCAGCTTGCCGGCTTCGATTTCAAGCTGAAAATGCAGCCGCTGATTGGCCTGCCGGTAAGCTTGTATGGTCAGTTGGTGGGTGAAGATGAAGCAGGTATGTTGCCTTCACAAAACACCTATTTACTGGGGCTGGAAGGGCACCCTGAATGGGGCACGACCACCATCAACTGGTCTATCGAAGGGGCTGATACCCGCGCCGATATGAACCGCAAAAACTATGTGTATAACCATTACATCTACAAAGGCGGCTACTACCAGCAGGGTTACCCGCTGGGCCATGCGATGGGCGGCGATGGCCAAATGCTGTCCGGCCGTGTAGAGCTGGTGCTGGATGACAGCCAACGCTGGAGCACCCGTTTGGTGTATGCCAAAGTGAATCCGAACAACCAGACCGTAAACCAGGCGTTCCCGAAATCCGACACGCTGAAAGGCATTCAGCTCGGCTGGGGTTACACCCTGGATTCCCAGGTCAAGTTTGATACCAGCCTGTGGTATACCGATAACAATGCCAGCACCGCCGATGACGTGGGCGCAGGCATCAGTTTCGAAGTGCCTATCAATCTGTAATCATCCTGATGTAAAAAAACCCGCCGCGGCGGGTTTTTTATTGGCATCAATCGGATACAGCTATTAACGCCATTCTTTAAAGCGGTTGATCAGCGCGTTGGTTGAGCTGTCGTGGCTGCTGACTTTCTCGTTACCCGCCAGCTCCGGCAGGATGCGGTTAGCCAGCTGTTTGCCCAGCTCTACGCCCCACTGGTCGAAAGTGAAGATGTTCAGGATCGCGCCCTGGGTGAAGATTTTGTGTTCATACAGCGCAATCAGGCTACCCAGGCTGAACGGCGTGATCTCGCGCAGCAGGATGGAGTTGGTCGGGCGGTTGCCTTCAAACACCTTGAACGGCGCCACGTGTTTGACTTCTTCCGCAGTCTTGCCCTGAGCGGCGAACTCTTCTTCCACCACTTCCAACGACTTGCCGAACGCCAGCGCCTCGGTCTGCGCGAAGAAGTTCGACAGCAATTTAGCGTGGTGGTCGCTCAGCGGGTTGTGGCTGATGGCCGGCGCGATAAAGTCGCAAGGAATCAGCTTGGTGCCCTGGTGAATCAGTTGGTAGAACGCGTGCTGGCCATTGGTGCCCGGCTCGCCCCAGATGATTGGGCCCGTCTGGTAATCCACCGGATTGCCGTTACGGTCTACGTATTTACCGTTCGATTCCATATTGCCTTGCTGGAAGTAAGCGGCAAAACGGTGCATGTACTGGTCGTACGGCAAAATCGCTTCAGTCTCTGCGCCGAAGAAATTGTTGTACCAGATGCCGATCAGCGCCAGCAGTACCGGCAGGTTTTGCTCCGCCGGCGTTTGCGCGAAGTGTTTGTCCATCTCGTGCGCGCCGCTCAGCAGCTGTTCGAAATTCTCATAGCCCAACGACAACGCGATAGACAGACCAATCGCCGACCACAGCGAGTAACGGCCGCCGACCCAGTCCCAGAACTCGAACATATTGGCTGTATCAATACCAAACTCACCTACCGCCTTGCCGTTGGTGGACAGTGCCGCAAAGTGTTTCGCCACGTGCTTTTGATCGCCGGCGGTGTTCAGGAACCAGTCGCGCGCACTGTGGGCGTTGGTCATGGTTTCCTGAGTGGTGAAGGTTTTGGACGCCACCAGGAACAACGTGGTTTCCGGGTTCAGCGGTTTGAGCGTTTCGGCGATATGGGTGCCGTCAACGTTGGAGACAAAATGCATATTCAGGTGATTTTTGTAAGGACGCAGCGCTTCGGTCGCCATATAAGGGCCGAGATCCGAACCGCCGATACCGATATTCACCACGTCGGTAATCGCTTTGCCGGTGTAGCCTTTCCAGTCGCCGCCAATCACGCGGTCGCAGAACTGTTTCATCTTGGCCAGCACCGCGTTCACTTCCGGCATCACGTCTTTGCCGTCAACGATAATCGGGCTGTTGCTGCGGTTGCGCAGGGCAACGTGCAGTACCGCACGGTCTTCGGTACGATTGATTTTCTCGCCGGCAAACATCGATTTGATCGCGCTTTGCAGATCGGTCTCTTTCGCCAGTGCCTGCAGCTTCTCCAGCGTTTCTGCGGTAATGCGGTTTTTTGAGTAGTCCACCAGCATCTGATCGTTGAAGGTGGCCGAGAAGCGGGAGAAGCGCTCTTTGTCCTGAGCGAACAGATCGCTGATCCGGACGTCTTTCATCTGTTCAAAATGTTGCTGCAGGGCTTGCCAAGCAGCGGTTTGACTAGGATTGATATTTTTCATAGCAACACTCTTAGGCTTGAGAATAAATGTGACGTGGTTGCCCGATTGTAGCCTGTTCGACCGTGATTATGATCTCTTTTCTTGCGATAGGCGCTAACTGTCAAACGTCCCCTGCATCGTTTCAGCCATTCCCCTATACTTTTGGATAACAGCCTGTTATCGGGGTTGCCGAACTGTCACTGAAATGTGCCATTGTTGCTGATAACCAATTCGAGAAGGACCTCCGCCATGGAATTATCTGCCCCACTGATGTTGGTTGTCATCGGGTTAAGTTCACTGCTGGCGCAATGGCTGGCCTGGCTGTTGAGACTGCCGGCCATTTTGCCGCTGCTGCTGTTTGGCATCGTGCTGGGGCCGGCGGTGCATCTGGTCCAGCCGGACGCGCTGTTCGGCGATCTGCTGTTCCCGCTGGTGTCGCTGTCGGTGGCGATCATTTTATTTGAAGGCGCGCTGACGCTGCGGGTAGAGGAGATACGCGGCTTGGGCGGCGTGGTGCGTAACCTGGTGACCATCGGCATGCTGATGACCTTCCTGGTGATCGGCGTCGCCTGCTGGTGGCTACTGGACTTTCCGCCCGAGCTGGCAGCGCTGATCGGCGCGGTTACGGTGGTGACCGGGCCTACGGTGATAGCCCCGCTGATGCGCGTGGTGCGGCCCAATGCCAATATCAACCAGGTGCTGCGCTGGGAAGGGATAGTGATCGACCCGGTTGGCGCTATCTTCACCCTGTTGGTATTTGAATTTATCGTGCTGAAGCAGCATTCGGAGTCCTATACCCACCTGTTCTGGACGCTGGGCATCACCGTCGCCGTCGGCCTGGCGATCGGCGCGCTGTTCGGTTATCTGCTGGGGCTGGCGCTGCGCCGCGTCTGGCTGCCGCGCTACCTGCAAAACCTGGCGGTACTGGCGATCATGTTGACCGCCTTTGGCGTGTCCAACGCCATTGCCGACGAATCCGGCCTGTTGACCGTGACGGTGATGGGCATTTGGCTGGCCAATATGCGCGATGTGGATACCAGCGACATTCTGGCATTCAAGGAAGAGCTGTCGGCTATCCTGATTTCTGCGCTGTTTATCATTCTGGCGGCGCGGCTGGATATTCATGCGCTGTGGAACATGGGCTGGCCGCTGTTGGGCCTGCTGCTGGCGGTACAGTTTATCGCCCGGCCGCTGTGCATTGCGGTGTCGACCTGGCGTTCTTCACTGCATTGGCGCGATCGCCTGCTGCTGTGCTGGATCGCCCCACGCGGCATCGTTGCCGCCGCAGTCAGTTCGCTGTTTGCCCTGACATTGCAACGCAGCGGTTATCAGGGCGCCGATCGGCTGGTGACCGTGGTGTTCGCCGTCATCATCGGCACCGTGGTGTTGCAGAGCCTGACCAGCGGCATGATGGCGCGCTGGCTGCGAGTACAGCAGCAAAAACCGCGTGGCGTGCTGATCGTCGGCGCCAACAGCGTGGCGCGCATGCTGGCGCAGGCGTTGATAAAAATGAACATCCCGGTGCTTGTCACCGACAGCAGTTGGGAATATTACCGCCAGGCGCGGATGGAGGGCATTCCCGCCTATTATGGGCATGCTTACTCCGAACATGCCGAGAACTACCTCGATCTGAGCGATACCGCGCAGGTGTTGGCGCTCTCGCCCAATCGCCATCAGAATGCGCTGGCGGTGTACCACTTCGGCCATATCTTCGGTGACGAACAGGTCTTCGCCATCCGCTCCGGCGCACCGCTGAAAGGGCGTGGCAACAGCGCGGAAAGCTCGCGCTTCCGCCGGCACGAAATCCTGTTCAATCAAGAGGCTACCTACGGCCGGTTAAGCAGCCTGATCGCCAAAGGCGCCACCATCAAAGCCACCAAGCTGAACGAAAACTTTGGCTGGCTGGAATATCTGGAAAAACATCAGGGCGTTATTCCGCTGTTGTGCCAACGCGAGGACGGCAAGCTGCAACCGATAGGCACCGGTTTTGTCCCCGCCATACCCTGCACGCTGATAGCGCTAGTGCAAATTGAAAATACCTCAACGTCTGACCGTTGACACAAGCGCAATAACCGGCTATTCCTATCAGCCTACTTGCGCACCCGGTGCGCAAGCCAGAAGAGGCGCGTCGCCCAGGTAGAGTGTCAGAGGAGCCGTTTTCCCATGACGGCACTTGAGGGGGAGCGACGCCGAGGTAGGGTGATGCACGGCATTCATCGTATCGGCTACAGGGGCTGAATCCCCTGGGTTGTCACCAAAGTTTGCCCCGCGGGGGCAATCAGCAAGGTGGGGCGCTTCTGGGTGTATCGTAGTTTCAACCTCTACGTCTGCCCCCTGTTTATCGCTCTCCCCTTGTGCCAAGGCTATGGAAAAAAGTGCTCTCAAAATAGGGCAACCCTGACACGAGGTTTTACATGAACCAAGCAGCACCCCAAAATTCTACCGTTGTGGCTAAATTCGGCGGCACCAGCGTTGCCGACTATGCAGCCATGAACCGCAGCGCAGACGTCGTGCTCGCCAATCCGCAAGTGCGCCTGGTGGTCCTGTCCGCTTCGGCGGGCGTCACCAATCTGCTGGTCGCGCTGGCTGAAGGCTGCGATGGCGACAAACGCAGCGCCCGGCTCGATGAAATCCGCCGCATCCAGTACGCCATTCTCGACAGCCTCGACAAGCCGGCGGTGATCCGCGACGAAATCGACCGCATGCTGGAAAACATCGCCATGCTGTCCGAAGCGGCAGCGCTGGCGACCTCTACGGCGCTGACCGACGAGCTGGTCAGCCACGGCGAACTGATGTCCACCCTGCTTTTCGTTGAGATCCTGCGGAGCCGCAACGTGCAGGCTGAGTGGTTTGACGTGCGCAAAGTGATGCACACCGACGATCATTTCGGCCGCGCCACGCCGGACAGCGCCGCATTGCACGAACTCACCCAAACCTTGCTCAAGCCGCGCCTGCAGGAAGCGCTGGTGGTCACTCAAGGCTTTATCGGCAGCGAGCCGAAGGGCCGTACCACCACGCTGGGCCGCGGCGGCAGCGATTACACGGCCGCCCTGTTGGGCGAAGCGCTGAACGTCAGCCGGGTAGATATCTGGACCGACGTGCCGGGCATCTACACCACCGACCCGCGCGTTGTCCCTACGGCGAAGCGCATCGACAGAATCACCTTTGAAGAAGCGGCTGAAATGGCCACCTTCGGCGCGAAAGTGCTGCACCCGGCGACCCTGCTGCCGGCAGTACGCAGCGATATTCCGGTGTTTGTCGGTTCCAGCAAAGATCCGTCCGCCGGCGGCACCCTGGTGTGCAATACCACCAAAAACCCGCCGCTGTTCCGTGCATTGGCATTGCGCCGTAAACAAACCCTGTTAACGCTGCACAGCCTCAATATGCTGCACGCACGCGGTTTCCTGGCCGAAGTGTTCAGCATTCTGGCGCGCCACAATATTTCGGTGGATTTGATCACCACCTCCGAAGTCAGCGTGGCGCTGACCATGGACACCACCGGCTCTACCTCCACCGGCGGCAGTCTGCTGACCACCTCGTTGCTGACCGAGTTGTCGTCGCTGTGTCGGGTGGAAGTGGAGGAGAATCTGGCACTGGTGGCGATAATCGGCAACAAGCTTTCCCAGGCCTGCGGCGTGGGCAAAGAGGTGTTCGGTGTGCTTGACCCGTTCAATATCCGCATGATCTGCTACGGTGCCAGCAGCTACAACCTGTGCTTCTTGGTACCGGGCGATGACGCAGAACAGGTAGTTCGCACCCTGCACCACAATCTGTTCGAATAACCGGATCTCATCCCATTGCGGGCGCAGCAGGCTGCGCCCCTACTTCTAAAAAAGGCCGTTCATCATTCGCAGGGGTCCTGCACGCTGAACCCGCAAAAAACACAACGCCATCCCACAGTTCCCTTTTTGGCTAAGGAAAACCACATTCATGCTGGCATTACTAACCCGATTATTCCCCCTGTGGGCGGTGCTGCTCGCCGCCGCCGCCTACGCTACGCCCACCACTTTCACCGGTATTGGTCCGTACGTCAGCCCACTGCTGATGCTGATCATGTTCGCCATGGGCGTCACGCTGCGGCTGGATGACTTCAAACGCGTACTGTCACGCCCCGCGCCGGTGGCTGCGGGCATCTTTTTGCATTATCTGATCATGCCGCTGGCGGCCTGGTTGCTGGCGATGCTGTTCCATATGCCACCGGATCTTTCCGCCGGTATGGTGCTGGTCGGCAGCGTCGCCAGCGGTACCGCTTCCAACGTGATGATCTACCTGGCAAAAGGGGACGTTGCGCTGTCGGTGACCATTTCGGCGGTCTCCACGCTGGTGGGCGTATTCGCCACGCCGCTGCTGACCCGCCTGTATGTCGATACCGAAATCAGCGTCGATGTCATGGGCATGCTGCTGAGCATCCTGCAGATCGTCGTGATCCCGATCGGTCTCGGCCTGATCGTGCATCACACCTTTACCAAAACCGTCAAACGCATTGAGCCGTTCCTGCCGGCGCTGTCGATGGTCTGCATCCTGGCGATCATCAGCGCGGTGGTCGCGGGCAGCCAGAGCCACATCGCCTCCGTCGGGCTGGTGGTGATCATCGCGGTGATCCTGCATAACGGCATCGGGCTACTGAGCGGCTACTGGGGCGGCAAGCTGTTCGGCTTCGACGAATCCACCTGCCGCACGCTGGCCATTGAAGTCGGCATGCAGAACTCCGGGCTGGCGGCGACGCTGGGCAAGATTTACTTCTCACCGCTGGCCGCGCTGCCGGGTGCCCTGTTCTCCGTGTGGCATAATCTCTCCGGCTCTCTGCTGGCAGGTTACTGGTCCGGGCGGCCAATCAAGAAAAAATAATCTCACTCCGGGGCGCAGCCATTTGCGCCCCGCTCCACTTCTGCGAAATTTCGTATTTCCTCCCGGTTGGATTGTCATAATTATCCCCATCCCTTATTATCCCCCGACAAAATAAAATTCAGATTCTTCTTAATCCTGCCGATAACCGGGAGTAAGAGCGAAAAAGAAAAAACCCAACAAGTGGATCTTATTACCTCCTTTGGGGTAATTGACGGGCATGCATTGAAAAATAAAAACAAGCAGCCTAATTATTATTGGAAAGAATAAAAACCCACCTTCTTATTTGCCCTGAGCAATAAAAGAACCCCGCAATGTGATTGTCGCTCGCTGTTTCGGGCCGGCCGCCGGCCGTCCGTTATTGACCTCATGGATTGAGCAGGCTGCCCCCGGCGGCTTCTCATAATGGATTACAATGATTAAAAAAACTGCCGCCCTGGCGCTGCTGTTCAGCACCGCACTCCCCGCCGCTACCCTGCCCGAAATGGGCGATTTTTCACCGATGAGCGAATCACGTCGCGCCCTGCAAGACAGCACGCGTGAAGTGAATCAGCAGATAGAACAGCGCCGTTATCAGCAGCTCAAGCAGCAACAATTGTTGGCGGAACCTGCGCCTGCAGCCCCGACGCTACCGCATTCTGCGCAGTGCCTGCCGATCGCCGGCGTGTATTTACAGGGGGTCACCCTGCTGTCTGCGAAGGATTTGGCGGCGCTGAGCGCACTGCCGCAACGCTGTATCAGCAGCAATGACATCAACCGACTGACGCGTGAATTAACCCGCTTATACGTTGATAAAGGCTACATCACCGCGCGCGTGCAATTTATTCGCCCTAATGCCGATGGCGAATTAGGGCTGCGGGTCACCGAAGGGTTTATCGAAAAAATAGAGGGCGGCGACCGCTGGGTGAATAGCCAATTATTATTCCCCGGGCTCGAAGGCAAGCCCTTGAAATTAACTCAGCTCGATCAGGGATTGGATCAGGCCAATCGTTTGCAATCAAACAAAACCCGGCTGGATATATTGCCCGGCACCCAAACGGGCGGTTCTATTATTCGCCTGAATAACCAGCACGCCAAGCCCTGGCAACTGACCGCCACGGCGGACAATTATGGCCAAAAAACGACCGGTCAGTGGCTGGCGCGCACGACCGCCACGCTGGACAGCCCATTCGGCCTGTCGGATTTCGTCAGTCTGAACGCCACCAGCACGCTGACAAACCCGGCGCAGCGCTATAACCGCGCCTACACCCTGCTCTATTCCCTGCCCTATGGCGCTTTCACCTTCAGCGGATTCGCCAGCTATTCGGAATACGTGAACCATCAACAGCTGACGTTCAACCGCTATAAACTGCACGGCCAGACTCAGCAATACGGCCTGCGCGGCGACTATGTTTTTTACCGCGACCGCGATCAGATCAACACCCTCAACGGCCAGCTCACCCATAAACGCATCGATAACTATTTCGACACCGTGCGCATCGGCCTCAATAGCCCAACGCTCAGCCTGTTTGAGCTGGGGATCAACCACCTGCAGATCCTGCCCACCGGCCTGATCAGCGCCAACCTCAGCGTGGAGCAGGGATTACCCTGGTTTGGCGCGGATCGCCACGCCGCTGCCGGGCTACCCGACGCTCAATTCACCAAGGGCAAACTGTTTGCCAACCTCAGCCAACGTGTGCAGCTTGCCGGTTCAACTTATCAGCTCAGCAACCTGCTGTATGGGCAATACAGCCGCGACAGCCTGCCTGGCGTGGAATGGCTCAGCCTGACCGACCGCAGTGCGATCCGCGGGTTCAGCCGCAGCACGCTGTCCGGCGACAACGGTTGGTATCTGCAAAATACCCTGTCGCACAGCGTCAACCTGGGCCAGAGCACCCTTACCCCGCGCGTCGGCGCCGACGTCGGCCGGGTCCTGCCGCGCGACAACCGGCCATCAGGCTGGCAAAGCAGCGCCGGTCTGAGTACCGGTGCCACTCTGCGTTACCGGCGGGCAATTCTCGACATAGAAGCCAGCCGTGGCTGGATCCTCTCCGGGCACCCGATGCCCGATGATCCGATCCAGCTACTGGCACGCTTCTCATACACCTTTTAGTCAGCGCTTTTTTGCACTACCACAGCGATATAGGGAGATACATGGATGAAAAACAATAACTTCAGGCTTTCCGCAGCGGGCAAGCTGGCCGCGTCACTGGCGATTATTCTCGCCTCGTACGGCGCCGGCTACGCGGGGGAGATCGTGGCGGCCAACGGGGCTAATGGCCCCGGCGTTTCAACCGCCGCCACCGGCGCGCAGGTAATCGACATCGTGACGCCCAACGATCACGGACTATCGCATAACCAGTATCAGGACTTTAACGTCAATCAACCCGGCGCCGTGCTGAATAACTCACGCGACGCAGGGCTGTCGCAGTTGGCCGGCCAACTGGGCGCCAACCCAAATTTGAATGGCCAGGCAGCCAGCGTGATCCTCAATGAAGTGATCAGCCGCAACCCGTCACTGTTGCACGGCCAACAGGAAATCTTCGGTATGGCGGCCGACTACGTACTGGCGAATCCGAATGGTATCAGCTGCGACGGCTGCGGCTTTATCAATACCAGCCGTTCATCGCTGGTGGTGGGTAACCCGTTGGTGGAAAACGGCATGCTGCAAGGCTACAGTACGCTGGGCAACCGCAATGTCTTGAGCCTTGAAGGTAAGCTGAACGCCGGTGGCGTGCTGGATCTGATCGCGCCGAAAATCGACAGCCGTGGCGAGGTGATCATCGCACCGGCATTCGATAAAAAAACCGGAAAAATGGTGTCGGATATTAATGCCATCAGCGGCAATAACCGCCTATCGCGCGATGCGCGAGTGCTCAGCAGCGAGCAGCCGCTGAGCGCGCTGGACAGCTACTACCTCGGCAGTATGCAGGCCGGGCGCATCAACATCATCAACACCGCGGCGGGCAGCGGCGTGAAGCTGGCAGGCAGCCTGCGGGGCAGCGACGAAATCAGCGTGAAAGCCTATGACATTCGCGCCGAGAGCCAGATCAGCAACGCAAGCACCCAGCATGACAGCAATGAGAACTACCAAAACTATCGCGGCGGCATCTACATCAACGACCGCAGCACCAACCAGAAACTGACCCGTACCGAGCTGGCTGGCAAAAATATCAGCCTGCTGGCCGATAACAGCAACCACCTGAGCGCCACCGATATTCGCGGCGATGAGATAAAGCTGCAAGGCGCCAGCCTGACGTTAGACGGCCAACAACTGAAGCAAACCCAGGGTCAGACCAACGACCGATGGTTCTATTCCTCGCAGTACGACGTTACGCGGGAAAATGAGCAGCTCCAGCAGGTTGGCAGCACCATTACCGCGACCAAAAACGCCACGCTGACTGCCACGGTGCAAGATGTGAAGTTGCTCGGCGCCACGGTTACAGCAGGCGACGCGCTAAAAATCGAAGCCAGGCGCGATGTGCAGATCGCCGGGTTGGTCGAGCGGGACAAAACCAGCGAACGCGGTTACCAGCGCAACCACACTTCCAGCCTGCGCACCGGCAATTGGAGCAACAGCAACGCAACCGAGAGCCTGAAGACCAGCGATTTGCGCGCCGGCGGTGAACTGGATCTGACGGCCGGCAATAACCTGGTCACTCAGGGAGCCAAGGTCCATACGAAGGGCAACCTTACGATAAACGCCAAAGAGCGGATCAATATCGACGTACAAAAGACCGTCAATACGAAAACGGTTAGCGACAATACAACCTCATGGGGCGGGATCGGCGGCGGCAATAATCAAGACAACAGCAACCGTCGCGAGATCAGCAACGCCTCCGAACTGACCGCCGATGGCGTGTTGAGGCTCAACGGCAAACAGGGCGTGACCATTACCGGCAGCAAAGCGAGGGGCAAACAGGGCGGCTTCGTCGAAGCCACCGCCGGTGGCCTGCGTATTGATAACGCCCTCAGCACCACCGTGGACAAGATTGATGCCCGCACGGGCACCGTTTTCAACATCACCAGCAGCTCGCAGAAATCCAACAACAGCCACCAGCAGACTACCGGCAGTGAGCTGGTTTCCGATACCAATCTGCAGTTGGTCAGCCATAAAGATACCGACGTGGTAGGCAGCCAGGTGAGCAGCGTCGGCAAACTGGACGTCCGCTCCGGCGGCAATATCAACGTCAAGGCCGCCGAACAGCAGCAAAACATCGACGAACAGAAAACAGCGCTCGCCATCAACGGCTATGCCGACGAAAAAGGCGATAAGCAATACCGTGCAGGTCTGCGCATCGAACATACCCGCGACAGCGAGAAAACCACCCGCACCGAGCATCAGGCCGCCATGCTGAGCGGCGGCAGCGTGGCGCTGAACGCAGATAAAGACGTGACCTTCAGCGGTTCCAAACTGGTCGCCACTCAGGGCGATGCCAGCATCAGCGGCGATAATGTCGCTTTTCTGGCGGCCGATAACAAAACCGCCTCTGACACCGAACAAACCAACATCGGCGGCGGCGTCTATTACACGGGCGGCATCGACAAACTCGGTTCCGGCATCGAGGGGGGCTATGAGAACAGCAAAACCCATGCAGAAAGCAGCAAGGCCGTCACCTCCGGTACCCATGTCGCAGGCAACCTGACCATTACCGCTAAAAATCGGCTCACCCAGCAGGGCGCGCAGCATCAGGTAGGTGGGAAATATCAGGAAAACGTCGCCAACGTCTCCCATCTTGAGGCCACTAACAGCGAGAGCAGCACTACCCGCAAAACAGACGTCGGCGTGGATATCGGCGCTAACGTCGATTACAGCGCGGTCACCCGCCCGGTCGAACGCGCGGTGGGCAAAGTTGCCCAGTTGGACGCCAACGGCGTAATTAACGAAATCGGCGGTATCGGCGCGCCGAATGTCGGGCTGGATATCGGTGCCAAGGGCGGCAGCAGTGAAACACGCACCGGCGATTCAAAGGCGGTAGTCAGTAAAATTACCGCCGGAGAGATAGAGGTGACCGCCACCGGCGAGGTCCACGATCGCGGTACCCAATATCAGGCGACTCAAGGTGCAGTCACGCTGACGGCGGACAGCCATCGCAGTGAGGCGGCGGAAAACCGCCAACAGGAAAACCACAGCGAAACTCACGGCAGCGCCGGCTTACGCGTCTATACCACCACCGGCAGCGATTTGACTGTGGACGCCAAAGGCGAAGGCGGCAGCAAACGCAGTGAAAGTTCGGCCAGCCAGGCGGCCACCGGCAGCATCGGCGCCGCCAAGGGTATCGACATCCGGGTTAAAAAGGACGCCGTTTATCAGGGCACCGCGCTGGACGCCGGTGACGGCAAAGTGCGGGTGAAAGCCGAAGAGGGCAACATCCGTTTTGATCAGGCCACCGATACCCACCATGAGAGCCACAGTGGCTTCACGGTCAAGGCCTCGGCCAAAGGCGGCTCCACGCCAGAAACCAAAAACGTTGGCGTCGGGTTAGGCGGTGGTCGCAGTCAGGGTGAAAGCGACGGCAGTTACGCACACGTCAGCAACATCGGCGGCAAACAGGGCGTGGAGCTGGATGCAGGCCGCGATCTGTCGCTGCAAGGCAGCGTACTGACCAGCGACGGTGACGTTACGCTCAAGGCGGGCAATCAGGTTGCACTGACGGCAGCGGACGCCCACCAGAGGCGTAAAGATGACAGCCTGTCGGGCAATGTCGATCTCGGTGGCAACAGCACCGACTCCGCCAAAAAGAGCGGCGGCGGCATCTCCCTTGGCGGCGCATTTGATATCGCCAAGGTGGATGAATCCTCCACCACCCATCAGGGCGGCAAGATCACCAGCGGCGGTGCCGTGAAGATTACCGCCGGCGGCACGGGGAGTAACGCGTTGCATTTACAGGGGGCTGAAGTCACCGGTAATAGCGCCACGCTCGAAGCGAAAAAAGGCGGTATCGTGCTGGAGTCGGTGCAAAACCAGGAGCAGAAAAACAATCTGAACCTGGGGCTGAAGGCCAACGCCAAAGGCGGTCAATCCTTCAACAAGGATGCCAACGGCCAGGTTGACGCCACCAGCGGCAGCGACACTCACACCCTGGGTGCCGGCGTGAAGGTCGGCGTGGATAAACTGGAGAAAACCACTCAGGGCAATACCCTGATTAACGCCGGGAAAGTGACGCTCAACAGCGGTAAAGATACCCGACTGGCCGGCGCCAGAGTGGACGCCGATCAGGTGCAGGGCAAGATCGATGGCGATCTGCACGTCGAAAGCCGCAAAGACAGCGAAAGCAGCGTGAAGGTTAATGTGGATGTCGGCCTGAGCCACACCAACGATCCGGCCAGCAGCATCACCTCCAAATTGTCGAAAGTGGGCACCCCGCGCTATGCGGGTAACGTGAAAGAGAAGCTGGAAGGCGGCATCAATAAAGTGGCCACAGCGACCACCGATAAGTACAACAGCGTAGCGCGTCGCCTCGATCCTAAGCAGGACACCACCGGTGCGGTCAGTTTCAGCAAGGCCGATGGCAAGGTGACGCTGCCGGAAACACCGGCTGGCGCAAAAGAGAAAGGCCCCTTGTGGGATCGCGGCGCTCGCTTCCTGGGCAACAAGTCCAAAGAAGCCCTGACCGGCCCTGCCGGGCTGCAAGGGCAGTTCAAGGTGAACGCCGATGTGGTCGATAACGATGCGGTTGGCGTGCAGTCCGCCATCAGCGGGAAAAATGGCGTTGCGCTGAACGTGCAAGGCGAAACCCACCTGACCGGCGGTGAAATCCGCAGCCGGCAGGGCCAGGTAGCGCTGGGTAACGGCAAGGTGGAACAGCAGGACGTGGCGGGCAACCGCTATCAGGGCGGCGGGCACCTTGATGCGGCGGCGTCTGCCGGCGCGCTGCTCGGTATCGCCGGTAAAAGCGTCGTCAAACTGGAAACGCCGGTTGGCGGCTACATCAATAATCAGGCCGCCGATGCCAAGGCGGGGATCTTTTCGGGTAAATAACCCGCGGTAAATAAACCTGGCACTGCCCCCGGCTTAACCGGGGGCAGTTTTTTACAGGGTGCTCGGCGTATCGTCCCACTCACGCTCATCATCGCGTTCATCCTGATCCAGCACGTTATACGCCACGGCGCAAAACAGCGAGTTCAGGCGTTTCATATCCCCCAACAACCCCAGATGCAGCGAACTGGTTTCGATGCTTTGCACGTTTTGCTGATGCAGACGATCGACGTGCGCATGCGCGTAACGGCGATCCAGAATGCGAAAACGGTGTTTGGAGCGTCGCAGCCGTTTGGCGCTGGTAAGATCGCCGGACAGGAACACCGACAGGCTTAGGCGCAGGTTGCCGACCAGCCGCTCATGCAGCGTATCCAGCTCCGCCAACCCTTCCGCCGAGAACGCCCGCCGCGCCGCGTGCGATTTCGCCGCCACATCGCCGGTCATGCGCTCAATGATGTCCCCGGCCTGCTCCAGGTTCAGCGCCATTTCGATGATTTCCGCCCAACGGCGCGAATCCTCTTCGCCCAAATCCTCTTTCTGGATCTGAGCCAGATACAGCTTGATGGCGGTATACAGCACGTCGACATCGTCGTCCAACCGGCGTACCTCTTTATCCTGCCCATTCTTGCCGTGCAGCACTTCGCGGAGCAGGATCATCATGTGTTCCACCACGTCGCCCATACGCAGGGTTTCACGCGCCGCATTGGCCAGCGCCAGCGTCGGCGTATCCAGCGCGCTGGCGTCCAGATGCCGCGGCCGCAAGCGGGGATCGTCGGCCGCCACATCGGCGATCAGGGTTTCGCATAAACGCGCCATCGGCCCGGCCAGCGGGATCAGTATCAGGCAGCGGATCAGGTTGTAGAAGACATGAAAGTAGATCACCAGTTCTTCGTTTTCGCCCGGCAATCGAGTCATTACCTCTGCCAGATAAGAGACAAACGGCAGCACCAGCACGCAGCCTATCAGCTTGAACAGCAGGCTGCCGAGCGCCACCCGACGGCCGGCGGCGTTCTGGCCGCTGGTATTGATGACCGCCAACAGGCCACTGCCGAGATTGGCGCCAATCACCAGACACAGCGCCACTTTCAGCGAGATCACACCGGATGCGGTCAGGGTGGCGGTCAGCAACACTGCCGCCAGGCTGGAATAGCTGACGATGGCGAACAGCGCGCCGGTAAGGGCATCCAGCATCACGTCGCCGGTCAGCGACGAGAACAACACTTTCACACCCGCCGCCTGGGTTATGGGCGTCGCGGCGGCCACGATCAGCTCCAGCGCCAGTACGATCAGCCCGAGGCCGATGCACACGCGCCCCATTTGGCCAACCCGGGTTTGCTTGCGGCTGAGGAACAGGAAAACGCCTACCAAAATCAACAGCGGCGACAACCAGGAAAGATCGAAGGTCAGCACCCGTGCCATCAAGGCGGTGCCGACGTCGGCGCCCAGCATGATCACCAGCGCAGGCGCCAGCCCCACCAGCCCTTGCGCGACGAAAGAGGTGACCAGCAGCGCGGTGGCGTTGCTGCTTTGCACCAGCGCGGTTACGCCGATACCGGAGACGAACGCCAGCGGTTTTTTCTCGACGCTGTCACTCAATACCCGGCGCAGGTTAGCGCCGTAAACCCGCATAATCCCGGTGCGCACGATGTGGGTACCCCACACTAGCAACGCCACGGAGGAAAGCAGGTGAAGAAGGGTCAACACGGAAAATACGCTCCATTAACGCCCGGCAGGAAAAATCAAATCCATACCCTATGAATTTCGGGCTGCAGGACGGCGGCAAGCGGGTGAATCCCCAGGCGCTTACCCAAGTAAGTGACTGGGGTTAGACCGCACGGCCAACACACCTGCTGCTTGAAAGGTGACGGGTATGGCAGGCTATCCTGCCTGCCGGGCGGTAGTCGGGCAGGACAGCGGTAACAGGCTGCAGACCGCATATTGGAGGGTTAACGCAACGGCAGGCATTACCCTGGAGTTATCATTGATTGCCGCAGCGAAGTCATGCAACTTCCCGTAATGTAACAGTTTCCAAGTGTAGCCCAATTTCGCTGCCGTCGGGCCGCAAATCCTCGACCGACCGGTTGAGCGCGTCAACCAGCAGCTCGACGCCACGAACCTGGACACGGTAGCGTACCACATTCCCCAGCAGGCTATGGCTGAGGATCATCCCCTCGATCCCCTGCCCGGCCGGCAGCAGCGCGATGGATTCAGGGCGTATCGCCACCTTGCCGGCGTAGCTGCGGCCGGTGAGTGCGCTCGCCTGTTCGGCACTCAGCAGGTTGTAGTTGCCGATAAACCCGGCGGCGAAGACGTTAGCCGGCTGGGTGTACAGGGTTTCCGCATCGCCGCTCTGCACGATTTGGCCCTTGTTCATCAGCACGATGCGATCCGACAACGTCAACGCCTCTTCCTGATCGTGGGTGACGAAGATTGCCGTCAGATTCAGTTCGCGCTGGATACGGCGAATCTGCTCGCGCAGGTGCTTGCGGATACGTGCATCCAGCGCCGACAGCGGCTCGTCGAGCAGCAGCAGACGCGGGCGGGTCACCAGCGATCGCGCCAGCGCTACCCGCTGACATTGCCCGCCGGACAGTTGATGCGGGTAACGCTTCGCCAGTTCGGTCAACTCCACCAGCGCCAGCACTTCCTGTACCCGCTGCTGGATCTGCCCGGCCGCCAGTTTCTGCATTTTCAGGCCAAACGCCACGTTGCCTTCAACGGTCATGTTCGGGAACAGCGCATAGCTCTGGAACACCATACCGATGCCGCGCTTTTGCGGCGGCACCGGCACCAGATCCTGGCCCTGCAGCAAGATTTGCCCGCTGTCGACCGACGTCAGCCCCGCCAGGCAACGCAGCAGCGTGGATTTACCGCAGCCGCTCGGCCCGAGCAGCGTGACGAACTCGCCCTCCTCGGCGGTGAAATCGATATCCTGAAACACCTGGGTCTGGCCGTAGTGTTTGTTGAGGCGGGTGACGGTGAGATATGCCATGCGTTAACCCTTATTTTTATTCAGCAAATTCGCCAGCCAGGTGACAATCAGCACCACGGCGAAATAAGAAATGACCAGTGCGCTGGTGAAGTGGCCGCTGCCGTTGCGCATGTTATAGAGGTAAACCTGCAGCGTTTCATACTGGCTGCCCACCAGCAGGTTGGCGAAGACGAATTCGCCAATCAGGAACGAGAACGACAGCAGCACCGCAATCATTCCGCCCTTGCGCAGGTTCGGCAGCACCACCAGCAGCGCCGCCTGCCAGGTGCTGGCGCCCAATAGGTGTGCCGCATCCATCAGATCGCGCAGGTTGATCGCCTGCATGTTGTTGCTGATGGCGCGGTAAATAAACGGCAGAGCAATAGAGAAGTAGCAGCCGATCAGGATCCAGGGCGTACCGAGCAGCGGCAGCGGATCGGCGGCGAACAGCTGCATCAGCCCGACCGCCGACACCACCGGCGGTACGGCGAACGGCAACAGGATCAGCACGTTCATCACCGCGTCCAGTTTGGGAAAATAGTACGCAATCACGAACATCATCGGCAAAATCACCACCACCGCCAGCACCAGGGTGCCGAAACAGATCAGCAACGAGTGCCACAACGCCAGCAGGAAACGGGGATCGCTCCACAACGCCGTCACCCACTTCAGGGTAAAACCGTCCGGCAGGATGGTGGCGCCCCACTGAGTGGCCAGCGCGTAAATCAGCGTCGCCGCCAGCGGTAGCAGCAGGATCAGCAACAGCAGACTGGTCACCACGCGGTGGTAGCCGGTTTCAAAACGGGACATGGCCGCCCTCCGCAACATTATGAGCGCGCATTCAGGTAACTCCTGCGCAACAGCCATTGGTGGATCAGGGTAATGAACGCCATCATCGCCACCAACAGCATCGCCAGCGCGCTGGCCAGGTTCGGGTCGAGGGAAATATCCCCCGCCACCAGCGACGAAATACGTATCGGTATCACGTTGAAATTGCCGGTGGTCAACGCATATACCGTGGCATAGGCGCCCAGCGCGTTAGCCAGCAGGATGACAAAGGTGCCCATCAGCGCCGGTGCCAGCACCGGCAGGCCGATATGCCGCCA
>RCUS01000199.1_pt1 | contig 44788 bp, 74 predicted proteins | sample 2166221 | NCBI WGS metagenome assembly RCUS01 (sample SAMN09932758, study PRJNA488358) | compost metagenome | isolation source: compost soil in cyclohexanecarboxylic | place: Germany: Experimental Botanical Garden
GATGCAATATCGGGACGCTGTATCAGAAAAACGGTCCGAAGCAGCTAATAAACGATGGGAAAAGAAGCAATCAGATGCAAATGCATCTAAAAATGATGCAAATGCAATGCAAAAAAATGCAAACGAAACTAAACAAAACAAAACAAAACTAGAACCTGAAATTCCTGACACAAATTATCGTCAACAGGTTCTGGAATGGATCAATAAATACGAACTGAAATGCAAGGGAGTTTTACAACTAGAGGAGATTACATCATTCATCGGAGCAGTTGATATCGAAGTAATCGAGTATGCCATTAAAAAGGCTGAAAAGAAAAACGCCCCATATGCCAAAAGAGTACTTGAAGAATTGGTGGAAGAGGGGAAGACCACAAAAGAATCAATAAAGTCGGCACAAGTCGTGAAATTGGAAAGAGAAAAGCAATCATCTTCATACCAAGATCATGTGATGAAACTGCAAGAAGAAATGAGGAACCGCAATGAATATACCGATGGAGACATTGTTAACCTCTGAACAAAGTGTACAAGCAGAACAAGGAATCATATCTGTGGTGCTGCAAGGTAAAAACGTGATGGACGAATTGGCCGGAACACTGCACCCGGAGGACTTTCAGGAAATTGCATTCCGACATATCTACGAGGCGGCATTATCCCTTTATTCCAAGAACGAACCCATAGACCTTGTGACCGTCAGCGCGAAGCTTCAACAAGCGAAGGTTCTGGAAGAGATCGGCGGAGTTTCGAACCTATCACGAATAGCCCGGACAGAGTTCACCACGGGTTACACCGGACACTATGCCAAGATCATCAAACGGCAGTCGATCCGTGTAAAGGGGATGGCGCTAGCTGGAGACATTCAGGCCATAACGAAAGAGGATGATTTTGAAACGCCGGAAGAGTACCTGCAACTGCTGGATACCATGTTCACCCAAATGCGTCCGGAGCTTAAAGGCGCGATGAAGTCATTTGCAGACACTGAACAAGATTTCATGGAATCACTGCTTACTCAGGAATCGCTAATTAAAACCGGATTTGAAAATTTTGATACATGGTCAGGCGGCATCGGCAGAGGATGGCTATACATATTAGCCGGACGGCCAAGTATCGGTAAAACGGCAAGAGCGCTGCAAATGGCAACAAACATGTCGCGGCAGAATGCAGGAGATGTACTGGTGTACTCGCTGGAAATGACCCGAAACCAGCTTAAGGAACGGATCATGTCAAACATTACAGGGATCAATTACTCTAGAATACGCCAGAAAGACCTAGGAGAATTTGAATTAAAGCTTATTCAGAAGGCCTATACCATGTTCAACCAATACCCGATGATGATAGACGACAGTTCAGGTGTTACTTTCGACCAAGTGAGGGCCACGGCAAGACAGATACACCGTCAAAAAGGCCGGATCGGCGCCATATTCGTGGATTACTTAACCCGTATGAACATTAAGCAGCAGAAAGGCGAAACCTGGAGCCGTGCCGTTGGGGATGTAGCCAAGCGCTTCAAGTGGCTGGCTCAAGAGTTGGATTGTCCGGTTATCCTCTTGGCACAACTTAGCCGCGAAGGTGCTGAGGGAGCGCCACAGCTGCATCACCTGAGAGATTCCGGGGAGATTGAGCAAGAAGCAGACACCGTAGAGTTCCTTTGGCAAGATCCAGACGAAACCAGCCGGGACGGAGTGATTGTTCAATCAACCATAGCAAAGGGTAGGCATACTGGAACGAAGGCTTTCAAGTACCTGTTCAAAGGATGGGTGCAGAAATATGAAGACTATAACCGTTAGGGAGGCAGCGACATGCAAAGCAAATGGAGTGTTTACGAGTTTCTGAAACGGCAGGAGTGGAGAAACGATTCGATTGATATCCGCAAGGTGATTAATGAATTTCCTGAACTGGAACCGGAAGAAATCGCAGAAGGCATTGAAGAGTACAAGGCTGCAAAATGGCTGCATAAAGTGGCATAACAAGGGAGGAAACAGGGATGAAGGTAAAGGTGTTTTATAGCCCGAGTAGCTTATTTTCATGTGCAAGGCAGTATATGGACTGGATAGATAAAAATAGTGATATTGAAGTCATATCAACAATCGGAGACGACCAGACAATCGTTGTGACTTACAGAGATCATGTTACAGCTAATACAAGCCCCATACAGACGTTATAAGCACAAAGACAGGTATTTGGGAGCATCTAAAATTGAATCGCTCTACGGGCACATAGAAGGTGAAAGGGTGAAGGTTATCAAACGAAACAAACGTATGAGTTATAAGAAATTGTGTAAAATACTAGATTCGCAAAATCTTGAAATGGGAACGATTCTAAATTACTCATCGGGAACTGGACTTGATCATTATGGTCAAATATTTGCAGGGATGAAACGGAATAAGTGGTGGATATTCAAAGAATCTGACGACGCGTTCAAATGTAGAATTTTAGAACATGCGATGCGAGAAAAGGGATTGCTATAAACATTAGGTGAGAGGGTGAAGGGAATGAGTGAGTTTACCGGATGGGGAAGAACGAATGAAATTGATTTCGGCGACTATGTAAAGTATCCGCATGGAATGAGCCATGAGCCACACATGTACAAGGTTGTAGGATCGTTCCAATCGAACGTATGGAGAGACATACCAGATTGGTTTCAGGCAGAAGAAACTTCACATAGTACCGTAGAGAAGGTGCTGAACATAATCCACTGTGGAATTGATGAAACGAAGGTGTTGCGTGTGAGAGAGAGCGATTGTATCAAGATCAGGCCGAAGGCCATCGAGTCGTCCGAAAACACTCAGGCGCAAGCCGGAGGCCGTATAGGGGGTTCCCATGAATAAACTAACAGAGATCATGAAGGATTTATCAGACGTGAAAGAATTTAATGTATCCGAGGTAGATGCAAATGATTATTACAACGATGTTGAGTACCTTTTATCTCTCCTAGAAGAAAAGGACAAAGCCCTAGCGTTCTACGCAGACGAAGAAAACTGGCATTATGATAAATCGGGTGATGGAATGATCGGTGATGGCGGCGATATCGCCCGTAAAGCCCTTAACACATCATCTAACAACGAAGGAGACTAAATAATGAAACCAGAACAAGAACAAAAGGACTATCGCAAAATTGAAACACTTGGAGATATTGTATATCACAAAAAGCACGGCGCCGGCCGGATAATCACAATGAGTGACTGGACATACAGCATGGAGACTGGTGTTACATTCTTCAATGGCAGCCGGGTGGACTGCTATATCGGAATAGATGGGATGGATCATCGTGATTTGGTTCCGATAGAAGTTGGAATACACAAGCTGCTGGCTGCTCTAGAAGAGGCACAACAACAACTAACCGGAAAAAACGAAGAGATAGAAACTGCTTATGATGCGTTAGATAAACTTCAAAAGGAGTTCGATCAGTTGGATAAAGGTGCGGCTGATGATTACCAACGATTAGCAGAGGCACAACAGACCATAGCCCGGCAACGGGAGGCGTTGGAGTTCTACGCTAAAAAAGATCATTGGGAACTCCCACAGTTTGGTAGAGGGCATTCAAGGATTACGAGTGACGGAGGCAGTAAAGCGCGTGAATTGATTAGGGAGACACAGCCATGACACAATGTCCACGCTGCGGATTTGAAACTGAGAACACGATACCTGACGCAAAAGGGAAGGAAGAAGGCTATCTCTGCAATGAGTGTGTAACTGAATTAACAGGAGAGGTGCAGCCATGACACAGGTACAGACAATGACCAACCCGGAGCTTAACCGGGCGCTGGCGGAGTTGATGGGGTACACCACCGTTAAGGATAAGTACGACGTTATTACTCTCTACAAAAACGGTGAAAAGCTTAGGGGCTGGTGGACGCATACAGAAGAAAATGCATGGGCATATGCCCCTGACTATTGCACTGACCCTACTGCCTCTCTAGAGGTACAGACAGCAGCAATAAAGTTGAATGCTGTTGTGTATGTGGCAAATCTCCAATTAATCAAATTCCATCGTTCAAATGGATTGAGTAGTCGCGAAGATGTTGCTGTATTAATGGATTCCAGCCCCCGAGAGAGGGCAGAGGCGGCATATATCACGCTATCTCAGGTAAGAGAGTAGTAGACGCATATAGCGAAGAACATATACCAACCATCGGAAGGAGAATGAAAATGTTGGACATGAGAGGTTTGGAAGAAAAGTTTTTTGTGGTCAAGCACAGCGATATTCAAGGTCGTGAGGCTGTTCAAGCGCACTTGAAGTTGGTAGAAAACGTCATGAACAAAAGAGCGGCAGAAGGAAAAAGCAACTTTAATCGGTATCTGGTCATTAACGCAGATGAGCCATACGCCGCCGAAGTTGCGGAGATTATGAAGCGCCACGGTCATTGGGGTTAATGCACAGTTCGAAGAAATGATGCACTAGGCCGGAGGCCATCGTTCCGACAGCATAAACCCAGGCGTAGCCGGGGGCCGAAACAGATCATTAAGGGAGTAGGAGTATCCCTCCTCTCCCACTAAGGGAGGATATACAGATCATGATGAAAATTAGTTGTTGGGCAACAGGTGGACCATTTGGAGTTGGTGTCTATGAGATTCATGATGAGCACGAGAGATTCTTAGGATACGCACCGGTGGCTGAATTGAAAGAAAAGGGCCTCGTCCGCCGCATTGATCATAACAAGAAAGTTGAGGAGTTTCTGAACACTGACGAAGGCAAAGAGTGGTTCAAAATGAACCGCAGACTGAATTAGGGGAGGAAGCCCAATGACACAAACACCATTGAGGGACTGGATAACGGATTTAAAGGCAACGTCCAAAGGAAGCGTGTTGGACTATTGGCTTGGGGAATATGCAGAGGTAGAAAGTCGAATGAAGTGTCTGGAGGGAGAAGTTAATAGGCTGAAAGAATCCTTGAAAGAAGCAAAAGGAGATTTTGAATACATCCTATCTTGGCAAGAGCTACCTGAGACATTGCAGACATGGGTCAAAACAGCAATTAAGGCGAGGGAAGAAGAATTGAGCATCAGCGCCTTCCGAGGCAGGTCCACCCTATACCCAGATACCCCAGCACCCAAGGAGGGCGAATAGATCATGTCATTTAAAAAAGGCGATACCGTTCAATGGACCAGTCAAGGCCAAGGTACTGAAACAACTAAACGCGGGACCGTTCATATAAGGGTTCTAGCAATGAGGAACCCCGGACACTTCCTTCCGGAAGGTACAAAGAAAAGTCACATCAAGTTTGATCTACGGGTTGCTGAGTATGAGCGCTTTATCATTGCTGTTCCCCGCGGCGGAAAGTCGCAGATTATAGATTACTACTGCCCACGCCCTACCCTGCTGCAGCTGGTTGAGGAAAGAGATAACCAATGACACTCACAAGGGAAGAGATAATCACAGAAGAAGATATCTACGCCAAGTTTGTGCATTTATCCCTAGATATCATGAATCCAATTCACGGAGCAATCAATATCGTAAATTTAGCCGCCTTAAGCAGAGCGAGCAAGTATAGAACTCGTAAACACGTTCATGCACTACGGGATAAGGGCATGGTAGAGCTAAAATGCTTCAATATCCCATCTGAAGATGAAATTTATCCACCATATTGGGGCTACGTGCTGACGGAAAAGGGAAAGGACACTGAGTATTTTCGTCAGGAAAAGGAAAAGGACGATCAAATATTAAAAGAGTGCTTTGTATTATGAAAGTATTGATTATGGCCGTTAGGCCTCCGAAACGACCGCAATACTCAGCGTAGCGGAGGCCGACACAGGTATGGTACTTAACTTATAAGGGGGCAGAGACACTTGAACTGCGTTGATTGCAATCATATGAAATCAATCGAAAATAGCGAAGGACAACAGATATTCCTTTGTACAAATGTTGAAAGTGGTGCTTATCTCGGAGAAACAGATGTTTGCGGTGGCTGCGATTTGGAAGATGAACAGGAATAATTTAGGGGGCAGAGACCCCAAAGGGAGAGGATACACGATGGGCAGTGAAATGGAGTTCAGAATGTGGGATACAGAAGAAAAGCAATTTATGAACCATTCTCGTGTTATTGAGAGTAAGGTTCTCGACCTTGAGAAAAACGGAGATGGCAGGTTCATCTATCAGCAGTACTCCGGACAGAAAGAATGCAACGGAAAGGGAGCTAAACTATTTGCTGGGGACATCATTGTAACGGATCAATATCCTCTGAGAGAAGAAGATGGGTATGTCGGCGTAATTGAGCATGATGATGGAGTGTTTTGGCTGACGCGCCGCATGAAGTCAGGAGCCGAAGTCAGAGGGATGTCAGACGGAATAGCTGATTATCTTTACGAACACAGGGAAAATAACATTCGGCGTATTGGTACGATCTTCGAGAATCCAGAACTACTAGAGGTATAAGGGGGAGAAGAGGATATGAGCCAATATTTAAGAGTGACTATGCCGAATGGAATGAAGTTTGATGTACCTACAGGATTGATCGCTGCAAACAGAGCTGAGTACTATGCGAAGGCCGATAGCGGCGCCGTAAGTGGTCCTGAATATGACAAAGAGTATGCTGCTGAGTATGAGTATGCCCTGAACGATGAAAGCGAACTGAAGGATTGGGCAGCCAATAATATGGACTGGTCAGATGTTGAACACCATGCGCGCTTTGTATGGCCGCAACCGGAAGAAATTGATTGGCAAGATGGTTGGGTGAACGGAGATAAGGAATTTGTAGAACACAAACGTATTGGATAAGGCCGATAGGCCATCGAGTCAGACCGAATAATCCCAGCAGCGCGGGGGCCGGATAAGGTTTACATAATCTGGCTCCCCATAAAGAAAGGAACAACCCACAATGGATAAATGGCAAGCATTGTCTCTATGCACTCTAATGCTCTGTATGACGGCAGTACTTATTGCAATGATTCTAAATGTGTAGGGGAGGATACAGACAATGCCTAAACTGATTGATGCAGAAATATTTCTTGAATGGTTGGAGAAGAGTGAGGCTGCGGATAAGTTTTGGACGACCACAGTTGAACCGGTCATAAAGTTCGATTTAATAACTGATGCAATCAATGCGGGCACCTTTGACCCCACACCAGTACAGCCAGACATCGAGATAGATCCGCACAATCTACCTGAAAGTACAACGATTAAGCTAGTAATGACACGTAGTGAATATGAGAAAAGGTACGGGACTGGAGGTAATAATCGATGATCAGCCAACAAAAGAAGCATAAGCGCGTCACCCCTATGCCGGTAGTATCCAGTTTCCCACCACCCAACCGTGAGACTGTCCACAGTGAGCCGTTCACACGAAAGATGACGGCAGAGGATTGGGAGAAGTACGGACCACTCAATCCAACTCCGCGCAATAAAAACCACTTCCTAAGTGGGAAGAAAGGGGGCGGCAAGCCTGGTACAGTTCGAGATAAAGGTAAAACCAATGGGAAGCGTACGAATGACGCAAAAGGGAAAGTGGAAGGATCCAGCAGCCCAAAGGTATCTGGACTATAAGAAACTGTTGGGATATGAAGCCAAGAAGCACATCAAGACACCGCTGCAGCAGCCTATCATCGTCACCGCAGACTTTTACTATCAGATACCCAGTGCATTCAGCAAGGCCAAACGAAAACTCGTGCAGGAAGGAAAGCTTCGTCCAGTGGTCAAGCCGGATATCGATAATGCCGCCAAGGGATTGATGGATTCTCTCAACAAGATAGCCTACAAGGATGATAACCAAGTGGTCGGACTTATCACGAATAAATATTATGCAGAAGAGCCAAAGATCGTTATCAAAATCGAGGAGTGGATTGCATGAGAGCAGCGTGGATTAACCTTGGTGAATCTTATGAGCTCGTCAGCGAATATGGAGCACGTGGAGGCACACTTATAACGTTGGACAAGCAAATATATCACCGGAACTTAAGAGCGCTGTATGAGCCTCCTATCGGCTTTAAAACGGATGATTATAAATTCGCAGAAAGACGGTTGATCAATCGCAAAACGGCATGATTAAGCATTAAGAAAACGAACGAAAAGTGAAGATATTTGTACAATAACAACGGGAAATAGTGTATAATATAGGTAATAATCAATAATATGAGCGAAATGAGGGATATACGTGGAAATATCAGAGTTGCAGGCAAATATCGAGCAATTGCAGTATGAGTTGAACATCGAAAATCAGCGCGGAGGTTTGAAGGATGCTACAAAGGTCGAGAACCTGGAGTCGCAGATTTCAGAACTTACGGCAGAGTTGGAGAAACCGGAGATTGATCCGGTGATTGCAAAGGCGAATGAAGAAGTAAAATTGTTTGGAACGACTTTTGAACCATTTTGCAAGAATGCTCTCTCTTATAACGTGATCCGCGATAAAGTATTTGCTAAAACGTACTCATTAATGGATGCATTGACTGATTCGCAGGCGCAGGTGGAGAAAACTGTAGCAAGCACCAGTGCAGAGATTGCAGAACTGTCGAAGCAGATTGAGGATCGGGACACGATTATATCCGCGCTGCGCAAGGAACTGTTCGAGGCGAAGGAACTAGCAGATGACAATGCAAATAAACGTGACGCTGCATGCCGGGAACTGCTGGAGGCATCACAGACTATTGACACACTCAAGGATAAGCTTGCCGCAACCGAAGTGGAAAAGCCAAAGGTGAGAACAAACGTCGAAGGTGCTGATGCTGCCGCCGAAGAGCTTAAGAAGACGCTGCCAGTGATTTACGATGTAGAAGAGCTCGACCACCGCAGAAGCCGGTTCCGGGCCAAGTTTGCAGAGACGGACGAATCATTCGAGGACTACTTTATTTACAAAGACGCAAAGTACCGGGAGGTAACAGCCGAAGAGGCACCAACATTTCGAGCCGCCTACCTTGCAGCGCAACAACCGGAGATTAGTGATGAGGATCATACACACGATATTTCCGACGAGGTAACCTATACGGCCCCGGCCTTTCGTGACGAGGACAGCACCGCCGAAAGCGCAGAGCCTGGACTGGTTACTGAGACACCAACAGTGGTTGGATCGCCAGTTACACGGGAAGAACACGAAGAACTTAAAGCAAGAGTCGCAGTACTTGAGTCCATCAGAGCGGTTGCTTAAGAAAATAAATGAGTGAAAGTGAGGGAATATAATGAACTTTGGTCAAGCTGTTGAATTGCTGAAGAACGGTAAAAAGGTTGGTAGAGTAGGATGGAATGGAAAAGGAATGTGGCTTGTTCTTGTTAATGCTCGTAATTATACAGTTGATGCTGTTCGTTCCGGTAGTCACTCTGTACTTCCGTTTATTGGAATGAAAACAGCATCTGACGAATTTGTACCTTGGCTTGCTTCACAGACTGATATGTTGGCTGAAGATTGGGAGGAAGTAGCCTAACGGCTGCTTTTCTCCTTAGGAGGAAGTAAAATGAGAATATTTGATGAAATCCGCAAAGAAGTAAGGCTGTTGCTTCGGAAAGAAAATAAAAAGGCTAAAGAGATACGCATAAACCCAGAAGTTAGAATAGAGTTGCTCTCGGATGAACGAATATTGACGGATGGTTCGTTTGTGAAAGAATCCACCGACAGTGAAAAATTATTCAGTATACCTTTAATCGAAGATGAAAAAGTAGATACATGGAAGGTTGTTTACTAAGGGGGGGAGTAACGAATGATAAAAGAGTTGCAAAAGACATTCGAATTTTTACCTAAATTGGATGGAGAAGAAGACCGAAAACTCTCTACAAAGGTGTATAACAGTGATGATGTTATGGAATTTGGGATTACTTTAATACTGGAGATTATGATATCCGGTGTAATACACAAAGAAGAAAAATCAATAAGTGGTGATGTGGTACGGTACGCTAACTTTGAAGTTGAACAATTGATCATCAAAGAATTGTGCTCAGAGTTCAAAAAGAAATTAAAACACAGATGACTGTAGATGACAGGGTCCGGCACAAGTCAGGATCAATCGGAATCATCAAACGTATCCGCAAGGACTATGTATTTGTAGTATGGGAAGGTTGGAATATTGCATTGCCATACAGGGCTGAATGGCTGACAGTAATTGAGGAGGAGGGAGAACATGGACATCAAGAAGTTACAAAAAATAACGGATAGATGGTCAATTAATCCGGAACTAAAGAAGAGGATTGACAAAAATGAGTTAACGATCAACGATGTTAAATTTCTCGAAAATTCGATTTCAACACAGTCATTATTATCCATTCAATTTATGCTGGACGGCATGATCCCTGAAGCTACAGAATATTTAATGGAAACTATCGAAACTAAAGGTAAAAACCATGAATCCATAAAGTTGTTAAACTGGTTCATCGACTGTATGACAAACATTAAAGACCAGGTTGAAGACATTGGGTTAACAGAAATTGTGCCCGTTGCTTAAATTAACTACTGCTTAATAGTTAATATCTATAGGGGGGATAACCATGAAATATAACGAACTGGTCTCATTGCTTAGGGATAAACCAAAGTTCGAAGGTCACGTATTGGAATATGTGGAAGAAGTGAATGTAGAAGAAAATCAAGACGCCACTTCATACACTACAAAGGTAGTGACCAGAAAAGCTGAAGTTAAATCATTTAGAGTTACAGGATCGTCACATAAAGGCATAGAAGAAGAGTTGGCACACCAGATAAATGATTATATTAAAGAAAAAAACCATATTGTTGTGCGTAGTATGCCAACTATAAAACGTGAAGAGTACCCATTGAACGAATGGTTATATATTGGGCGGGCAAGATTAGTCGCATATTAATTTACACTAACCCAAGGGGAGGTTAAACCATGAACTGGAAGGAGTCATACAACGATATATGCACTGAGCTGCGGATCGTCCAAATCCACGAAATGGAGATTAGGCGGCGTGTAGAGCTAGCGCATGACATGCTATTCAGCGGAAAGATACAATCCTCCGGCGACTATTGCCACATACCTCTTGATAAAGGGATCGAGAAGTATAATGCGGAAGTGAAAGAGTTGGATGTGGCACAGGCCGAAACAAATCGGCTGCAGAAGATAAAGAATGACATGGAAGCCGAAATGGTGAAGTTCACCGGGCTGGCGAATGTAATACAGTGCAAACGGATTGAAGGTAAGTCTTACAAGGTGATTGCTGCTGAACTCGGATACAGCGAGGGATACTTGAGAAGGCACATGAGCGAATCAGGTAACAAACAGGTAACACAAAGTGCAAAAGCATCGTGATATAATGGTTTCATGAGGAATTGGCGATCAGTGACGCGCGAACTGCCCCTATCGCCGATTCCCATCACTCCCTTGGCGCTACCTTTTAGCAACAACCACACACAACGAAGGTGACCGACTCACCCCTAGTGGTGGTGTGGAATGCATATATGATGTGGTGGCGGAATGTAGACGTCAGATAATCCCATTACGCAAACAAAGGGAGCAGCCGAAAGGCAAAAGCAAAGTTTGCCCACATCGCACAGGAGGTAACGACATGTCGTCGTTGCCTTTTTTGTTTTTGCGCGCAGCGCCATCGATTCGACCGAATTACCCAGTGAAACGGGGGCCGCAATGAGGCATTCAGAACGTTATTTATATTGGACTCTTATGTTAATGATCACTATATTTGTTGAGGTGGTGAGATAGATGAAACTTACTGAGTCAATGAAACTGATGGAGAAGTATCAAGTGTGTCCAGACTGCGGGAACTCCAACATCGGAAATGGCGAAGGAAAGCTTGAAATCACAGAGGATACGTTCACCAGAGAATGTAAATGTGGTTACAAGGTAGTTGAGACCAAGACGCATGTACATGTTCAGGGTAAAAACTACGGTAGAATTAACCAAAAGTAACGTAATTGCGTTGTTATGTGATATGTGAGTTTCCGAAATTGCGGGGGTTATACTTCGTAAATCGCAAATAGGCGTGAATTATAACGTAATTAAGTTAGATTAGAGGGAGGTGAACACAATGGCAGACTTGAGGCCGCAAATTATGTTGTTCGTTACAGAGTACATCAAGAATGGTGGCAATGGCACAAACGCCGCGATAGCTGCCGGGTACAGTGAGAAGTCAGCGTATAGTCAAGCAAGTCGTTTGCTAAAAAGTGTTGAAGTTCAACAATATCTTAACAATACTCAACAAAGTATTAACAAGGACTTGCGCATGATGTTCGCTGAAGACGCTGTTAAAGCATATGGAGTGTTGCTTGAGGTTATGAATGACCCTATAACACCTCCAAAAGATCGGATTACAGCTGCAAGGGATTTGCTGGACCGAGCAGGGTATAAGCCGGTAGATAGAATACAGGCAGATGTACAGGCCACAGTCGAGACGAAACCGGACCTTAGCAAACTATCGGCAAAGGAGTTGGCAGACCTTGAACAAATCCTTACAAAGACTGCCGACTCTTGAAGAAGTCAGACAGGCCCGTGCCTATGCTGACTTTTCTTATTTTGTGGACTATGACAGCGAATACCGGGATCGGCCGGGAAAGCATTTAGATGTGCTTGATGAAACGATGATGAAGGTGTCCAGTGGTGAACTCAAACGTGTGATTGTGACGATGCCGCCACGACACGGCAAGTCAGAGAGAGTGTCCAAGAAGTTCCCAGCATGGCATGTAGGACGAAATCCTGGAGATGAAATCATACTTGCATCCTACTCCGTCGATCTAAGCCGGGGATTTTCGCGTATATCCAGAGACACGCTGACCGCCAATGACGGCGTTTTTGAAGTATCTGTGGATAAGAATAATCAATCTGCCGAATCGTGGGGTATAGACGGTTACAGAGGCGGCGTGACTGCTGCTGGTGTTGGTGGACCGATCACTGGTAAGGGCGCACGAATAGCTATCATTGACGACCCTGTGAAAAACGCAGAGGAAGCAAATTCCGAAGTCATGCGAGAAAAGGTGTGGGATTGGTATACGTCTACACTTTATACACGGTTAACACCAGACGGACGGATCATCGTAGTTATGACACGCTGGCATGAGGATGATCTAGTAGGACGTTTGCTTAAAAAAGAGAATGACGAAATACGCGAGGGAACACATAAGGGCGAGCGCTGGACTGTGATCAACTTCCCGGCCATTGCAGAGGGCGATGACTTCCTAGGCCGGAAGCCAGGTGAAGCATTATGGCCAGAGTTTGGCTTTGATGTGCATCGCATGGAGCAGATTAAGTCAGACGTTGGCTCGTATGTATTCAATGCCTTGTATCAGCAAAGGCCATCAGCTGCAGGAGGCACGATATTCCAGCGCAAGCACTTCAAATACTTCCAAGAGGAAACGAAGTTCGTATCCATGCAATATTTACTGGTAGGTGAGAAGAGATATGAGAAAGCAAGGTGCAAGATATTTCAGACGGTGGATACAGCGAATAGTGAAAAGACGATTAATGACTACTTTGTTGTAACTACATTTTATGTAACGCCTGACAATGACATCCTCATATATGACGTTTACCGGACGCATATCATAGGCCCGGACCAAAAGCCACTCATGAAAGAGCAGAACTACCGGTACCGACCATCCTTCCAGGCTATTGAAGATAAGACCTTTGGCACCAACTTAATACAAGAGATGACCAGAGAGGGCATGACGGTACTGCCGATCAAGGTGGACAAGGATAAAGTTACCCGCAGCTTACCTATAGCAGCGAGGTATGAGGCTGGTAAGGTATATCACCGCGAAGGCGCGCCGTGGCTTACCGATTTCGAGGATGAACTACTGAGCTTTCCGCGTGGTAAGAATGATGACCAAGTTGATACCATCTCCATTGCAGGTGAACTTGTGCATACCATCGTATACAATGACGAACCATGGACAGCAATGCCAGATGATCGACTCAGAGAACGGTTCGACGATGATGAAGATGACGAACCGCAGCAGTACAGCGGGATATTATAAGGAGTGATACAGTGACAGACACCAACATAATAGCCATATTCGGAGTGGTTGCCATAAGCGCAATCGCTTTTTTGTCGTCCATGATCATTGCAAAGCAGCAATCGACCATACATGACCTGACCAATAAGCTCATGGCAAAGGATTACCGGGAGTATAAGCAGATGGAACTGCCGCCAGAACCAGAACAACCAAAGCGTAAACCCATGAGTTGGGCTGATGATGTGCCATATGACGACGAAGAGGATCTGAAGCAATAAGGAGGTGAGAACGTGGCGGTCCTGGACAAGGTAAAGAGCATATTCGGTAATGAAGGCACAGAGAAACCGGAGAAAGAACCAATCAACACGCCAGAGCAGCAGAAACTTGTTGATCTGGTTCAGACGGACTTTACTGTGTTCAAGGAAAATAGGCAACCAATTGAACCAACATGGAAACAGGAACAGCGAATGTACCGCGGTGATCACTGGTACGGACTGCGACCTGAGCATATAACAAATCTACGTCCTTCTAACGTGGATAATATATGCTGGGCACAGACAGAGGCGATAGTCGGTAAAATCACCGGTTGGGACCCTTACCCTGACTTCGAAGCACAGGAGGAAGGGGACGAGGAAAAAGCCCAGGATCTCAACGACTTCATGCCATATGAGCTGCGGCAGATTGGTTTTCGATCTAAGTACACCCGGGCAGTGAGGGCTTGCGTCATTCACGGACCACTGATCTTTAAAACCATCTATGATCCGACAGTTGAAGGTGGGCGAGGGCTGAACAAATGGGACGGCCAGAATGACATCATCCCGGTGGAGCTTGGAAGCTTCTTCCCGGACCCGCGCATCATCGACTTCATCAATATCCAAAAGGCCGGGGCAAACATCATTAAGCTTCCACAGCCAATCAGTTACTTTGTGGAGCGCTGGCCGAACCAAGGAAAAAAGGTTACTCCTGACCAGGACGATGATGTGCGTATTTTTAATGTTGATGGTAGCCAGGAGTCATTTAACTATACAGATTCATACCCGGGAAACGAAAATACTCAAAACCAAATGGCCGGACTAATTGAGTACTGGTATCGTGGACTCCCTAAGATGATTAGCGCTGATGACAAGTCACTGTTCGAGGAACAAGCCACATCACTTGTATCCAGTGGCAAGGACCCATCAGAGGCAATAGCAAAGTCCGAAGGAACTACAGAGGGAATACACTGCATCTACATCAGTGCAGGCGGCGTGTTTCTGGAACATAAGGCATATGTATACGATCATGGTAAATACCCCTTCAGCGCCCGTACATTATTCCCTATCGAGGGAAGTATTTGGGGTAAGGGATTCATGCGGGACATGATTAAGCCGCAGATCATGCTGAATAAGTTTGCTGAGTTGGCCGTTGAGACGATGGCGAAGCAGGGAAATGGCGGCATCAAGTACGAGGAAGGCGCAATTAACTCCAAACAAGTACGCACCTGGAAGGAACAACGATCCATGCCGGGAGGCATGCTTCCTGTAGCACAGGGAGCTATTGATAAAGTCCAGGAAATGCAAGGCGTGAATGTACCTTCTACCGTGTTCAACATGATTGACTATTACCTGAACATGCTCCAAAAAATTCCCGGTCAGTTCGACAGCGCAAATGGACAGGCAAGCAGCAATGTAACTAGTGGAGAGCAGGCCAAAGCACTCATATCCGCAGCCAGTACTCGATTAAACTCCGTCACTGATGCCATACAGGAGGCGCTAGAAGAGGTTTTTAGCCAGTACATTGAACTTATAGCCCAGTTCTATACCACGGAGCGTGTAGCGCGCGTAACTGGGCGTAAGGTAGGTATGAGCCGTGATAGATTGGTTAACTCAGTGCCTACGCAGATACCAAACATGACTGAGAACGGACAGGAAATGTTGCCTGTTGAAGAGGAATATGTGCCAATGTTTGATATCAAGGTAAACATCAGCGCAGATAAGCCGATTGACCGGGAATATTGGGTGCAGATGGCCTTTAATATGCTGAAGATGCTTGATCCTATCACTCAACTTCCTATGATCGACTCAGAGGCAGTCAGATACACCGTACAGCATGGACGTATGGAGCCTATGAACGTCATTCAGCAGCGCATTCAGGAGGCCGCACAGGTTCAGCAGCAACAACAGCAGGCCATGATGCAGGCACAGCAGTTGCAGCAAGAAAATCAAGCCCTTCAGCAGCAAGTGGCACAGGCAACAGATCAGCAAATAATGCAGCAGCAACAGGATAAACAGTTTGATCAGGGCATCCAACAGCAGAAAATCGACATAGAGGCCGCGAAAGCCGCCGCAGCGCTTCAAAAACAACCAGCATAGCAGGCCGTTCCCAGTCGTGGGGCGGCCTTTTCTATTGCTTTTTACCTCGCTCCCACCCATAGGAGCCATTCGATAAAGGAGTGTTACCCATGGAAAACCTTGACAACAACGCCACCCAAAGCGAAGAAGTCGAAACGTCCGCCCTCCCACAGGCCGACACTGAAGTCAGCGCAGCATTAGCATTGTTTGACCTATTACCTGAACAAACCGAAGATACCGAACCCGTTGACGAGGAAGAAGATCCTCCCATAGATCAGGAACCCGAACGGAAAGGAATCACTGTCAAGTACAACAAAGAGGACGTGTTCATCGATGATGACCGTGTACCGGAGTTGGCAAGACGCGGTTTGAACTACGAAAAAGTAGAGGGCCGGGCCAAAGAATACGAAGCCGCACTGGATAGAGCAGCAAAGTTAAACGGATATAAGGATCATGCGGAGTATGTCGCTGACTTTGACCGTTTAGAACAGCAAGTCATTCAAGATAAAGAAAGCAAGTTTGCCACATTGAAACAGGAATTGATTGATGGATATGCCGCGGATGGATACGATCCCAAACAGATTGAAGAGCTAATAGACAATCATCCACTATTCACCGAAGCAAAGGCAGTTTTAGATCGCGAAAAGTCCTCACAGGATGTACAGAAGCAGCAGCAAGCCGAACAGGAAAAGCTCCAAGGCTGGCATGACCTGTTTGCAAAGTATCCGCAGCTGACTGAGGAACTTCCGGAAGATGGATCTGCTGCACCATGGTTCACACCTGAAATGCAGCGACTTGTCAATGATCGAAACTATGATCCGGTTGATGCTTACCGCCTGATACACAGTGACAAGATCATTGCAGACGAGCGCAAACGTACCGAACAGGACGTAATCAAACAGCAGCGCCTAAATAAACGCGCAAAGGTCGAGGGACTGGCCACTGTAAGTGAAGAGGCACAGGTTCCAAAAGAAATAAGCGAGGCTTTCGTATTATTTGGCCTTGATCCTAAAGAAGCAAAAAAATATATCAAAAAGTGAGGTAATTAATTATGGCGTTCAAATTCGCATTCAATGATTACGGTGCACCAACGCATCGAATCAGTTCTATTCTGGCAACAAACTCCGAAGCATTCGTGCTGGGCGAAGCCGTAAAACTCGCAAGTGGTCGCTGGACCAAAGCAACAAATGGCGCTGCAGTCGCTGGTTTTGCCAACCAAACACTTGCAGCTGGTACGGACCAATACCTTGAAGTAGTCATTGCACGTGAGGGTGACTGGTTTGATGCTCCATACACAGGAACAGCTGACGCAACATTCCTTCCAGGTATGACAACAGCAGATGTATCTACGGACGGTCTTACCGTACTTGCTTCTGACGTAACTGGTGGCCCGTTCTCCGTACTTGAAGTTAACACCAACAAAACTACATGCCGCGTGAAAGTTAAACTGCGGACATTCAGCTAATAAGGGGGAACATTTAAATGTCAACTACAGCATTGCAGTGGGATAAAAACGTACTGGAGCCTGTGTTCAGTGGTCTATATACACGAGAAATGAATAACAAGAAAGATTACATTCCTTCCATGTTTGACGTACAAAAGTCAGACAAAGCTACTGAAAGCATTGAAATGATCGGCGGAGAAGGATTGATGGAGGACTGGAAGTTCTCTAACAACCAAGTGAAATACGAAGATGTGGATCAACTCTGGCAGAAATTTTTCACTCATGCCAAGTACTCTTTGGGCCGTGAGATTGACCGCGATTTCGTAGATGATTTGAAACTAACGCAAATACGTGACCGTATTCGTTCGCTGGCTGACGCTGTTTACAAGACGCAGCAAATGCAGGGCGTGCAATGGTTCAACAACGGAGACAAGACGACAACAGCCGTTGATTACCGTGGTCGTACTTACAATGCTGCTCTACCAGATCAAAAGGCGTTGTTTGCTACGGACCATCCATACAGCCCTACAAACTCGGTAGACATACAGTCCAATAAAGGAACTGCTGAGTTGGGCATTGACACTTTTGACGCTGCGTTTGTTGCTATGCAGCAATGGAAGGACGACAGAGGAAATCTGATGGCAGCTATGGGAGACACACTATTCGTTCCACCTTCTCTGCGCCGTATTGCACTGCAGATTGCCGGACTTCCTGACCCTGGATCTAAAAATAATTACGAACCAGGAAATGCAGATCATAACTTGAACGTCTATGCCGATGGCAGCATTAAAGTCGTGGTAAATCCTTTCTTCACAAACCCTAAACAATGGGTACTAGCAGATTCCACTCGCATGATGAACGCCATGAAATGGTTTAACCGGCGCCTTCCAGAAAATGGATCAATCACAGACTTTGATACTGAAGTCGCAAAATACAAAGTGGTAAAACGCTGCTCGTTCGGTACAGTGGATTGGACCTGGGGCTTCGGTAACTTCCCAACCTAAGGAGGATAATCATGAACGTTTCAACAATTGGAATTAAAAAGATAGGAACAGCAGTTCAGCCATTCATGACGAATCTTTATGTGGTTGCGGCCACGGTTGACCCGGCAAGTTTAGCAACCGTCACAGGTGCAGTGACAAACGCAATCACTGCCACAGGAGCAGCTCTAGGGGATAGGGTAGAACTATTTCCTCCTGCTGACATGCAGGGAGTGATGGCGTTTGGTTACGTATCCGCAGCCAATGCTGTGAAAATTTCCTTCTTTAATCCCACGGCGGGAACTATTGATCTTGCTTCTGGCACGTGGACAATTCATGTGATTAGGAAGTGATGGGGATGGATCCGCAACGTGTGGGATTTGAAAATAAAGCAGCAAGCAGTGGTAAAATACCGTACACTCCACTCTTGAAAATCACTGCATCAATGGGATCTTCTGAAAAGAAGAGCGCGGAGAGATGGAACGAAATGGTGAAGTGGATCGATAACCGCGGTGGAATGGAGGACAAGGACTGAGGGGGCTATATGCTCCCTCTTTTCTTTTATAACTATGGAAAATTATCGCATGGAACTTGATGCCTTGAACGCATTAGTCAGAGCGCAGCATAGAACGAACGAATTGCTTGAAAAATTACTGGAGAGAGGCGATAATCTTGAATTTTCGAACAATGAAAGCATTGACGACAGCAGCACTGGCAGGAAACGCAGCGTACACGATGCCGTCAGTAAAAGTCGAAATGTTCAACAAAATAAGGGGAAAAGTGGTGGCAGACCAGGCGGGAAGCCTCGCATTCCAACAGAGTGATGATAATGTGACTTGGGACACGCTTACAACAACAGCGGTTTCTGCAAACACTCCGCTGAAGTTCGAGGAACAATGTTACTGCAATTACTTCCGTGCGGTATACACCAATGGCGCCACTCTGCAAGGTTCATTCCGACTAAGTATATATGCTGATCCTTTTAGCTAAGGGGTGATGACATGCTAGTTCAAGAAATCGTCGAAGAGATCATAGAAAAGTTACCCGAGAACACTACACCGGTGGTATCCATCCTACGCAAGATCACACAAGTACGTGACCGACTGTTGCGCAATCTCAGCCCCGCACAAGCGCAGTCAGACGTGCTTAACCAAGCGTTTGACCTAACAGCAGGTAACGGACTAACTGACCTTATATGCCCTCCTGGGAACGTTACAGAGGTGGCGATACGAAATGCAATATACACGAATCAGTCATTTGATGATGATGCCCTGGATTGGCGCAGAATCCCCTTACGTCAGTTCGATGAGCGTGAACGCGGTCCGTACTATTATTTCGTATCTGGGCAGATCGGAGTATATCCACCGCCTATCTATGACACGTTTTACGGAATCAAGATATTTCACACCGCAATCCTCAATGAATTGACCATGGATGATTTGAATAGCAGCAGCGGATTTGACCCCGACTTTGACATGCTTCTGGTATACGGAGTGCTGAAAGATATCCAACCGGAAAACGGTAACTTTGACGCAAGGTATCAGCAACTATACCGGGAATACACATCTGCAACCAGCGGTTATGAACGTTATGTCGTAAAGGAAAGATGGTGATCCCATGTCAGACCAATACGCCTGGAACCGGGGTAGAAGCACCTCGGATGATATTGCAGATGCAGACGACCCACGCTATGAAACTCCCGGCGGAGCGCAGAACAAAGCAAACACTGCCTTAGAGGATGCCAAGGAGTACGCCGATGAGATCCCAAAATACACACAAATTAACGGCATTGTCGCAAATATACCTGATGATAACTTTTCGATCATCGGCGGCATCGGAATCCGGGTGGATAACGGAGATCAATCGCTTAGCATTACGGCAACGGGTCCGGTGGACATTGACCCAATCCCACTATCTAAGGTATATGACGCTGGAACTGCAGCTGCCAAAAATGTAGGGAGTGCAGTTGGGAATGTTCCAGTCATCGGAGTAGATGGTTACCTGGATACTGGAATACTCCCGGCCTTGGCTATCTCAGATACCTTTGTCATCAACTCACAGTCCGCAATGCTTGCGCTGAACGCTCAGTTAGGTGATGTTGCTGTGCGGACTGATTTAAGCAAGTCATACATTCTTAAAACGGCAGGTGCATCCACACTCGCGAACTGGCAGGAGTTGTTGACACCGACTTCGCCTGTGCAAAGTGTTGCGGGAAAAACAGGCGTGGTTACACTCACGTCAGCAGATGTCGGGCTCGGAAATGTCACCAATGAGAGTAAAAGCACTATGTTCGCAAGTCCTGCGTTCACAGGCACACCAACGGGAACAACACAAGCTACCGCCGATAACAGCACAAAGTTAGCGACCACCGCATATGTCAAAGCACAGGGATACTTAGTACAAGCAATCACGGCCCCCGTTACCTTAACGAAGATTAACAGTTGGGTAGATGTATCTGGTTTTTATACGCTTAAAGCGTGGAGTGATTCAGATGGGGCAGTGCACATCCAAGGATCTATAATGAGTGGAACAGTTGGGAGTATTATTGCTAACCTTCCCGCTGGATTGCGCCCAACTGCTAATATTGATATGCCTTGCACTGCAAATAACGCCGGTGATAATGCAGCTATACGAATTTATGCCAATGGCGATATTCAACATCTTTCGGGTGGAAATACATTGGTTTCAATTAATGGATTATTTAAACCATAGAATCATGTTGAGCAACAAAAAAAGGAGGGGTACCATGACACTACCATATCGCAGCAGCACAACTACAGAGATTTCAAACGAACTAGACAGTCGATATGAAACGCCTGGTGGAGCACAAAACAAGGTTGATATATCCTATAATGAACTGCTGAACTTGTTAAATCTTGCTGTAACGGGGTTAAGTGATGGTTCAGAGGCGGCGATAGCTCGGAACAGCACTCCGTATGGGATTACGTATGCATGGCTGAAGGATCGGCTGGATGCTGCAGACAATCGGGATATTAGTGCTAACCAGCAAGTATTAAATGCTGAAACAAAGATAACAAATAACACGCATCGTAATTTACGGGTACAGCAAGCGTCACTGCCTAATATGTTTAAAATGTTGACAGATTATTTAGACAATATTATGTCAGCTATAAACGTGGTAGGTTTTGGGTCTAGTGTCGGGAATGGTGCTACCTTGCCTGATCCGTCTACACAAGCACCTTCCGCATATTTTAAATTAAGAGTGGATTCGGTCTTCAATAAATTGGGCAACCTTAATATTCAGCATTATAATCATAGTGTTGACGGTAGTATTGTAGCTGATTTGACTACTGCCTATGCTACGGCTGTTGCAGCCAGTCATAAACCGAAAGTCGCTCTGTTGAGTTATGGTATGAATGACGGTACATCAGCACAGTATCACGCAAATCAAACGTATTCATACATGATCTATTTGCTAAAGGACGCCATAAAAAAAATGCGTAAGGACGGGGTAGATCCTATTATTTGCACCACTCCGCACCCTCACAGCACAAGAACACCTTGGACAATGCCTGGCGGTGTATCAGTAATTTATCCAGCTGCAGGGGTAATGGTACCAAACGAAACATTGGCGCAATCTGTAAAAACAATTGATGCGCTTGGAGACGGGAATCTTATACCGGTATCCTATCGGCACTATCGTGTTAATGAGGCCATGCGCAAGGTGGCAGCGGAAATGCTTGTGCCTATAATTGACGTGGAAAAGTATTGGTTTGAAGCAGTGGCTGCACACGGAGAAGACGCACTGTTTGATACGGGTCAGTACGTGCACCCTAACCTTTTGGGACATCAACTAAGTTACCATGCGGCGATTGACGATTTTATTACCGGTCTAGGTGTAGCGTATCTGCAAAGCTCGCAAACAGACCAGTTAGGGAAAAAAATACAAGATGGTGAGTTTCTTAATGTTGATGCTGGATCAAGCAAGGTCATTACAACGTTGGCAGATAGTCAAGCTGGCACATTAACGTTAGAAGCAGAACAGTCCGGCGTGTCTGATCGTTGCATGAAGGTATATAACGTGCTCGGAAACAGGACGGCGATTGTACTATCTCAAGTTGGCACTACTGTTGGTTCTGATATTATAACGTTGTCCACCAGTGGAATGGATCTGATCGTCACGCCTACGTATAGCAATACGCACATCAGATACTTGTATTCGATGATTATCCCAGAGGTGATCGCATGATCATTCAATCCATCATCGACGAAGCTGATCTGCTAGTGCCGAACGAAGTTCCGCTGGCTGACAAGATTGTTGCGCTTAATGCGCTTAATCAGGACTTTTTCAACGTGGTGAAGATACCGCGAGTGCTGCCACTTACACCCGTGAAGGATCAAACCACATACACCGTATCTACAGAGGTGCGGCTGAAAAATATCGACCTCGTGATGTATGGGATCATCAAGTGCACGGAGTTGGTACCATCATCTCCACATCCCATGCAAAACACATACACCTTTGATGACAGCACCCATATCCTTACCTTGCGTCCTGCACCGTATGCAACCGGTCTGCAGGGCGTTTTACGTTACTCTAGGATTGCTACAACCACATTTACGTCAGGAGTTCTCACGGCGGTTCCAGACGCTCCAGAGGAGTTTCACTGGACGTACTATGTTGGTTTGGCATCATTCCTGGCTAATGCGATGGATGACACAGGGAAGTCTACTATGTATGAGACTCAGTATAAGGCAGCGTGGAACACCGCAGCACAAAACTATGCGGGAAGTGTTGCTTAATGAGTAGGCTAATCAAATATCCTATACCGGATCCGCAAGGCGCTTTACCAGGAACGCAAGAACCGATAAGTATCAGGCAATGGCAGGGACTCAACACATACGACCCGTACAGTATTTCTGATTCACAACTCATGGACATGTCAAATATGTGTACAGCAGATTACCCGGCCCTCGCTGTGAGGCCGGGTTATTCCGTTCTGGGAACATTCGGAAGCCGAATCTTGGGTATGGGCGCTTGGAAGAGCGAGCTTCATATCATCGCGAATGACGGGGTCTGGCACAAATGGAACGGGAGCTCATGGACAACGCTTCTCACGGGATTAGATACTTCTGCTGAGTGGACGTTTACGGTTTTCCAAGGTGGTGAATGGGACAATATCAATCTAATCGGTGTCAATGGGCTAGTGGCCAAACGGTACGATGGATCTACGGTAGTTGACCTGTCTGGCGTACCTGCGGGGTCCAAGTACATTACAACCTATGAAAACCGCCTATGGGTAGCGTTCGGTAATGAAATACGCGCCTGTGCCGTTGATCAACCTGAACAATGGAGTTTATTTGAAGGCACTGATAATGATAGTTACGGTAAAACTATTGAAAGCACTCGGGGCGAAGACGTAAATATGCTGTCCGGCAGCCTCGCTAAGCTTACTATAGGGATGCCTAACAGCCTGCACGAGCTATACGGAGGCGTACCATCAAGCTTTGTCACCAAGCTCATCACGGACAACGTAGGCGTACTAAACAACAAATCAGTATCTTCTCAAAGTGGGATTATGCGGATTATAGACGAACGTTCCATTTACGACTACGCCGGGGGAAACCTTCCTACTCAGGATTTTTCTGATGTCGTTGGAGGATTTCTCTCACAGATGGATGCCAATGGTTCCGCAGGATCTGACCCGGATCTCTTATACTTCCGTACACATACCAGCGAAATAATGGTGTATGACTCCCGTACAGGTGTAGGCTGCTGGAGCCGGTGGACGAATATCGACCCTGAGTTCTTCTTGCTGCTGGATGATGTGATGTACATCGGGGATAGTTCTGGTCGCGTGCTTAAACTAGGAGCGTCCACAGATGACGCAGGAACGCCTATAAGCTGGCATATCACAACCAAGCCATTTACCAACCCTACCATGTCGCAGCGTCAACGGTGGCTTAAATTGTGGTTGTATGCAGAGATTCCCGCGGGCACAACCATAAGCGTATATCTATCCACTACCAAGGACGGCAATGACTTTGATATCGTGCACACCGTGTCAGGGCCAAAGACCACTGCAGACCGCATTATTATACCGGTACGCAGCGTAGTACTGGAGAACACCGTCAGAATAAGAATAAACGGCAACGGACCAGCCACCATCCATGAGATTGTTCGTCAAGTCCGGCAGCTGCCACTATTTTAGGAGGGTTATCATGGGTATATGGAAAATGTCACAGTTAAAAGCACCGCCACGTACAGACGATGTGAAAGAGCTGCGGGAGTACATCAATTATCTGTCGAATCAGATTGCGATTATGTTCAAGGATCTGGATTTTACATTGAATGGCGATGTCGACTTTAAGAACGTTAAAGCTAAGTCGATAACAGCGGACCGGATGAAGGTGACGGAGTTATCTGCTATTACGGCAAATCTTGGACACATCACTGCTGGATTAATCGAGTCCATTGAAATTTACGGAAGTCATATTGCAACTTCGCCAGATACTTACCCGTTATGTGAAATGAGTTCTACTGGAAAAATATTTGCTGCACGCTCTAGCGCAGATCATTATATTTCAATAGATCCTAACTATGCGGGAACTCCTGCATTAAAGTGGGTGTTTTCCGGAGTTGAAAGAGGTGGAATCAACGATGTTGCTGGTGTTATGGAACTTCTCGGTATAGGAGGGCTGGTTTTAAATGTTTCTGGAGGAGACTTAGATATGACAGTTGTTGGAAATGTAAACATAAATCCAACAGGTCAAGCTAAGTTTTCTAGTTGGTATAAGATTCTTAATGTTTCATCTGGAAGAACTCTTGGAGACGATATTTCCGAAATATTTGATCGTCTTGAGGCCGGAGGTCTTTAATTGAATACGAATGCTGTGGTATATTGGAGAAAATTGGAGCGTGAAGGAGATTATCATGAAAAAGTATATCGTTGGTTTCCTTATTGGGGCTGTTTTCACAGTATCTACCTCAGTATTTGCAGATGATATTCAAAGTTTAGTAGGGAAAACAGTACAAGCTGAGTCAACCGTTGTAGTTAACGGCCAGACATTAAATACTGTAGTTGTAGAGGGTAAAAACTACGCTCCAGTGAGAACTATTGGTGAGGCCGCCGGATATATAGTAACTGTTGAAGGGAAGAAAGTGATTATGAACACTGCTGAGGTAAAAGAAAAATACAGATTAGAAAAATTAGAAAGTCTTCAAAAAGCTATATCCGCTACTGAAAAAGAAATTTCAGATACTAATGTACTTTTAACATCAAAAAAAGAAGAGTCATTAAAATTTACATCTGATAGCGACAAGGCTATTTATTCAAGAATTATCAGCGACTTGGAGAAAAAAATTGTCCAATTGACTGAAACTCTTAATCAACAAAATGCTAACTTAACCGCCCTGCAACCAACTCCATGAAAAAGGCTGCAATCATCGTTGTCAGCGGGCTGATTCTTATTGCTGCTTTTGCATATTTAATCTACCCGACACCGTACAAATACATGAAATATGAGGATAAGTATGAAGTTCAGGTACCTATGCGTACTAATTTCATCACTGGTGATACTGAAATATTTGATGATTCAGTTGGCTGGTATAAGATACAAAAATAACCTAAAAGTATTGACTTCACCTGCTACACTAAAGTAAAACAGATCGGCCAGAGGACTCCATGCGGGGTCCTTTTTCTATTGTCAAAGGAGGGTTAACATGTCCAGCATATTCAACTCGGATGCCTGGAAGAAGGCAGTAACCACGTTTAAGGCCAATAAAGCTGCGACACCGACTATGCCAACAGCAGCGGTAGGAGTTCTTTCAGGGGCAAGCCAGCAGCTGCCAAAACAGCCACTTCCTACGGGTTTACCGCAAGCAGCAATCACCGCAGCCAATAACGTAAAGTCCGGTGCAGCATCAGTCCCAACGGTTCCGGCCGCAGCGACAGCCGCAGCTCAAAAGATGGTAACAGCTACAGCGCATCCGCGTACAGAGCAGGCACTGACAGCACAGGCTAACTTAGTGAATACTCCATTCAGTTATAACGCCAATGCAGACCCAGCATATCAAGCAGCACTAAAGGCCGAACAGATGAATCTCGCGGTAAATCAGAAAAACACGAACGCCCAGCTACGGGCTACCGGGCAAGGTAAGTCCTCTTACTCAGAAACTGTAGCTAATCAACTAGCCCATCAGAGCGAAGATAACGTGGCAAATAATATCTTGCCGCAGTATGCGCAACAGGCTTACAAACAGTACCAGGACAGCATAGGAAACCAGCGTAACTTGTACCAGGACTACAATCAGCAGGACTTCCAGAACCCAATTACAGAATCACAGGTAACTGGTAATTACCTACCCGCAGAGGCAAAACAAGCGATACAGAATCTGCTAGGACTTAAAGCACAGGCTGAAGCAAAGGGAATAACTAAGGACGCACGTTCACAGCTCAGTACAGAGGCTGACGCAATTCGTGCACAACTGCAGTCATTGGGTATAGATCCAAGCTTCTACGGAGCCAATCGAACAGCGGCGCAGGCAAGTGCGAATAACCCGGGTATCCGTACACTGGCAGGTCAGGCCCAAGATCAATCCGTGAAGAACGCTAACCTTGATGCAGCTACAACGGTATCCAATACGACTGGACGCGCTGTTAGTCCACAAACAGACTGGCAGGGACTTTACCGTCAGGCAGCAGATCCGAATACACCACTTAATTCATCACAAGGAAACTTTAACCGGCAGCAAACCTTCAATGAAGGTCAGCAGAACTGGAATAATCAGTTTGATCAGGCCAAATTCGATGAAGACACACGCCGGTATGGATTGGATTATGCGATTCAGCAGCAGCAAGTTGATAATTCCAGTTCAAACGTAGCAAATAGCAACAATAATGACCAATTCAATCAATTGATGGATGTATGGAAGGCCACCGGTACTGCACCAAGAGGTTTAGAGTCATTAGGTGTACAGCCCGGTACTGTTTATTCAGCAGGGGCAGCAGCGAAAGCATCGGCACCTAAAACATATGAAGACTATCAATCAAATATCGACAAGATAGCGCAACGTGATTCCAAAACAGGCGCACTTAAGAACCCTGATGCCGTAGAAGAATATATCGTAACTTCTGATTTGTCTGACTATGAGCAATATAGAGCTTATAAAGCTGCAGGACTTAAATGGCCCGCAGGTGTTCCGGTACCGACAAAGGGGGAGTAACGACCGGCGTAGCATCCGTTAAGGTGCCGACAGCATACGCCGGGTTATTTTCGTCGGCTCAATCGAAGTACACTCTTTTGCCAGATGACCTTTTATCTACAGTTGCAAATGCCGAATCGGGTTTTAATCCAAATGCAAAGAACAAAAGTGGAGCATCTGGAATAATGCAGTTCATGCCCGCAACAGCACAGGGATACGGAATAGATCCATTTAATCCAAGTCAAGCAATAGATGCAGCAGGAAAGATGCTGAACGGGCTCATGGCTAAGTATGACAGTGACTTATCAAAGACACTAGCCGCATATAACTGGGGTGGCGGCAAAGTTGACAAAGCAATTAAACAGTATGGTGACAAGTGGTTACAGTACGCACCTACTGAAACAAAGAACTATATCAAGAAAATACTTGGTAGTTAGGTGGTGAGAAGATGGCTGAAACTGCTTCAGAATATCTCGCGCGTAGACGAAAGGAACTCACTGGACAATCGAATGGCAGCGCAGAAACGGGCGAATCCTACCTTGCCCGTAGACGCAGGGAATTGAGTGGAGAAGTTCAAACGAGGGAATCTCAGACGTCCAAGTTGGCTTTAAAAGAGAGAACCCTTGAACCGCACATCGCTCCACAACCGGATCCAGTCGGAATCGACTTCAAAGCAGCACAATCCAATCAGAACGTATCTCCATTCCAAGATAAACTACCTGCAGCAAACATGCTTCAGACAGGCCAAGGTATTCAATCCACGCTACAGGGTAAAGTCCCAGCGGCTAACCTTGTTCAGCAGACTGGACGCGGACCGGAGAACGCTTCACAGATACCGGGGATCTCGCAATATAACACCACTAAAAAAGAAATCGCAGCGGACAACGCTCCTGAAATCGTCAAAGCATATGCAAATTTGATGAACTATATCACCCAAGGAAATCCACTTGGCGTTGCTGCATCCCGTTCATTCGCTGGAAACTCTGGTGCTACACGCAGGGATTCTACTGGTAACGCTACAGTCGATAAGGTGACAGATGTTATTAACAACTTTGTCACACCGTTTATCACGCCAACAGGCGCTCCAGTAGGTCAAGGGATCATCGGTTCATCCTACGATGCAACCGGCAGAGCATTAAGCGGTAAAGTGGGTCAGAAAATACTCAGCGGTGCAGAAAAGATTATCCCAGGTTCGCAGAACGTTGCGCGTGTAGCGGCTACAGAGGGCATTGCTGGCGGTATACAAGGCGCTGAGTTCGGAGTGCAACAAGGACAAGATAGCGGAAAAGAAATCGTCCGTAACGCGCTCCTAGGCGCTGCTGCCGGAGGCGTAATTGGAGGTGCTGGAGCAGTCATTGGAGAGAAAGTAGCTCCACTATTGGAACGTTTCCGAAAAAGTGGTATCCCTGACGCTGAGATTGCAGATATTGCACCAGAACTTCTGGCATTACCTGAAGCACAGCCAAGAACGATTCGTAAGCAGTTGGCCGGGGAGATTAAAACAACTCCATCCAGTGAACCTATCGCTACACCATATACTTTTAAACTGGGTGAAGCCACTCCAGATACTCAAGCGGCATCGTCAGCGCGTCAAGCTGCAAACAGAGAAGCTGTAAGAGTATTAGATCCTTTGTCTGATACACGATACCAACAGTCTGTTATTAACGAGTACAAACGTCTGAAAGCAGATCCTAATAATAATTTGAATTACAAACAAACGTATGATCTTGCTGTAAAGAACATGGAATCTAAAAAACCAGTTAATTCACTGGTTGAAACAAAACTAAAGGATACAAGGATAACTGGTAAGTCTAATTACACTGGTGAGCCAATTATCCGTAACCCACAAACGCCTTCACGCGAACAGGAAATCATGAACAAGGTCAACACCAAACAACCTTTAACTCAGGAAGACATTGACTTTGCACTCAGTGACCAGTTCGATAAAGCGAAAATGCTTCCAGACTCCACGCTAACAGAGTCTACCTACGTAAAACCACGGACGGTAAAAACTGAAGTGGCTAAAGTAGAACCAAAGGCAGAGGTCAAACTAGCAGCAAAGAAAACGATCGTCACTGAAGTCAAGAAAGAGACTAAAACGTCCGCGGTTCCCGAAAAGAAAACTCCGGGCATCCGAGCAAACTTTAAAACCATGACAGACAGCAAAGCGATTTCGCCAACGCTCAAAGGTAAGATTGCTAAGTTGGATCAACGATATGAGGTTTCTAAAAACGCAGATATTGTAGCTAAAGCAAATGAAAATGTGAAAGATTTGGATTTTGCTGCTGATGCGTACTTAGGAGCAAAGAAAAGCAGCGCTGAACATGTTGCTACAGGTTATCGTTTAATGCAGGAGTTAGATAAACTTGGAAAACATGAAAAGGCGCTCAATGTTGCCGAAAGGTTAGCTAAAGATTTGACTGAAGCCGGTCAAACAGTTCAGGCTGCATCATTAATCTCCAGGTTATCTCCAGAAGGCCAACTGTTAAACCTCATACGCACCGCTGAAAAGAACGGTAAAGTGGTTGAATTGGCTGACAAAGTTAAATTCCAAGAATTAGCTACTAAAGTGCAAAAGACCACGGGATCAGGAAAAGAAGAAAACTCCATCATCGACATTCTGAACCGGTTGGAACAAGGGGGCGCATCTGCAGATGATATTAAAACTCTGGGCGATTACCTGAAGAGCGCAGAAAGTAAAATTGCTGCTAAACCAAAGGGTGAAGTTACCAACAAGCTATCCAAGGAGTTAAGAGACGTTCGTAAGCGCGACAAAGTAATATCATTCCTGGAAGCACAAGAAGCAGCCGCACAAGCGCGTATAAACAAGCGCCGGGGCCGTTTGAACTCTCTGCCTGTAGAAGAATGGATTGATTATTCTATCCTTATCGCAGCGAAGGTTGGTAAAGGCGTGATCAAGGCTGAAACCTATGTAGAAGACCTGGTAAAGCTGTTCGGTGAAGACATCAAGCCTATCGCTCGTCAGGTGTTTGAAAAGGCACAGGAGATTGCTAATTCCGTTTCTAAAGGTGCTGCATCAGGAGACCTCGCCAAAGCAAATGCCGCATTCCGCAAGGTGTCCGGTCAAGCAGAAGCAGAAAAGGCTATCGTTAAAGAGACCGCAGCACATGTACGTCAATTGATTGAAGATGCCAAGAATGGAAATCTGACTCAGGACGGAGTGCAAAAGCTTCGCGACTATTCCGATGAAATAGCGGAAATGTTAGCAGATAAAAAATCACCTATCGTGCATAGTGACGAACAAAAGTACCTTCAAAAAGTTAAACAATTGGCAAAGAAAATCGCGGAAGTTGAGGGAACAAAAACGCCTACAACTCAAGATAACAGAGAAATTTCCAACCTTTTGCGACAACTGACAAATATAACAGATGGAGTGCCAGTAAAAACAAAGCCTGACCTTAAACTTAATCAAGCACTTAGCGATATTGCGCATGATGTGATGGAAGTAACCCGCCCAACACCTAAACCTACAACATTACAAGAAAAAATTGTCGAGAAATACATCAAGCAAAGTGCTAAAGATGGAATTGAAATATCACCAAAGGATATCGAATCCCTGCGAAAACTGTCCAAGAGTCTGACGGACCTTAAAGGACTGGAACGCACCAAGGCAGACATGGCAATGCAAAAAATCCTGAACAGCTATGAAAAGTCTTCTATCATGGACAAAATTAATGCAGTCCGGTATATTGCCATGCTTTACAACTCAGGGACGCAGTTGATCAATGGATTATCCGGTCCAGCCATGGCGACTACAGCAAGAGTGGCTGACATATTCGGTATGATGATTGATTCTTCACTGTCCACCATCATGAAAAAGCCACGCACCACAACACTGTATGGTGGAAACCCGGTAAAATTCGTCGCAGAGTATTTAAAAGCGCTGAAAACTGGTGCCAAGGCTGGTTGGGAAGGTGTGAACCCTGCCGGTATCCATGGAGCCAACGAAATACGTGGACTTACGTACAAGGGTAAATACAACCCACTCAGCTACCTTGAGCGTTCTCTTGGAGCCGTAGCAAAAGGCGCGGACTATGCCACGTATTCGGCCATCTACAAAGGTGAAATGGAGAAGCAAGGATTCCTGGACGCTCTGCAAAACGGAATCAAACGCGGAGACAAAGAAGGAATTAAACGCCACATTCGCAAGTTTATCAATGATCCACCGGAAGAAGCACTGGAACAGGCTGACCGGATTGCAAAAAACTCTACTTTCCAGCGTAACGATACTCTGGGTGGGGAAACGGCAAATTGGCTTAATAGTGGATCCGGCAAGGTACAAACGGTGGTCAGTCCGGTTGTCCGTACGGTATTCCCATTCGTACGTACGCCGATTAATATCGCTTCTACGGCGGTCACCATGACACCTGGCGGGATTATCAAAGGGCTAATCCAATTGTCCTCTAAATCCAATGCTACGCAGCGTGAGGCGATTAGGACATTGTCCCTTGGACTCACCGGAACCGGGCTATCAGCAGTCGGGTACTACCTGAATCAACTAGGCATCATCACCGGATCAAACGACAGTGGAGACAAAAACGTTGACAACATCCGGGAGCAAGTCGGTAAAGGTAAATATCGTTTTAATACATCAGCACTTCAGCGGTATGTCGCAGCCCTGTTGGACGGTCAAGGTGCAGACGCAGCAGCGAAAGCAGCTAAGTACCAAGAAGGCGATAAACAGTTTGATTACAATAAGTTGCAGCCTTTGGCTTTCCCATTAGCCATTGGTGCAGAAGCAAGCACACTGAAAGGCAAACCGAATCAAGTCACAGGAACAGTTTCAGGCGCAGCAGGTTCATTGTATGGAATGTCCACACTGAAAGGTTTGCAAGACTTAGTTGGAACGAATAATACAGAAAACACTCAAGGAGAAAAAGCAATCAATATATTTTCTCGCTTGGGAGAATCGTTCCTAAAGTCCTTCAGCCCTTCAATGTTGGCCCAGGAAGCTCGTAGACAGGACCCAATCGTCCGCAAAACAACTTACAATGACGGTATCGTGGCAGACGTATCCTCTTACTACAAGTCACGCATACCGGGACTGTCGCAGTCACTGCCAGCCAACAAAACAACGCTGGGCCAGAATAAGCTTAACGCTCCGGGGATCATGGGCCAGTATGTAAATCCGTACAAATCCGAAGTGGCCCGGTATACTCAGGCTGGGCAGTTTATCGTGGATCTGATGGAACGCACCGGTGATACGTCTATTGCTCCTAAACCTCCAGAGAAAAAGGTACGTGGAAAGAATGAAAATGACGAATCTGTGACAATTTCTATACCACAAAAGCGTTATGAGCAACTTCAGGAGGAGATCGGAAACGAAATTATCAATCGTGTAATGGAAATAGAAGGAGGCACAGATGAAGAACTTGTCACTCAACTAGAGGACATTTACAGTGAAGTCCGCAAGGAGTACATGGACGAGGTAAAAGAAGAGTTAGGGCTGCAGGTGAACTGATGAAAAACCTAATCCAGTATGACGAAGAAGAATACCTGCAAATTGACTTCACTGATAAATCACTTCAATTGATAGCCTCATTAAATGGTGAAGAGGTGGCCAATAAACTGTATGCCCCGGCGGTGAGTATAGATGTGGAACGCCTTCGAAACGCTGTATGACATTTCATATTTCATACTCAAAAATCTGGAGCACTTTCAATGGGAGGCGCTCCTTTTCTATGTGTTTTATTTGTTCGGTAAACGTAGCGGTATGCGAATGTTTCGCAAGTTTCTGCAGGGTCACTTCCCGTACCTTGCCGACGAAAACGAGGACTGGCGCAGATGGGCGACAAACCAAATCGAATTGTTAGGTGGTCGAAAATGGCAGCCGACGAAGCAGTATGGGCGTATGAAACGATCCGCGAGAGTGGATCCGAAGAACTTAAATTTTTCATCAACATTATCACAGCAGGGCATAAGCCTGGAAGGAGCGTTACCGATGGCAAAAAAGAAACTGGTGATTGACGCGGGACATGGTGATCATGACTCAGGTGCAATCAGTGTAACTGGCGTAAAAGAAAAGGATATCAACCTTGCAACAGCGCTGAAGATCAGAGAGCTTCTGAAAGATAACCCCAACGTAGAGCTCACACTTACCCGGGATACCGACGTTTTTATCGGTCTGAGCGAACGAGCTAAGATCGCCAACAAGCTCAAGGCTGACGCATTTATCTCTGTCCATGTAAACAGTTGGAAACCAGAATCAACCGGGACCGGCACATATTACACTCGCCCCGGTGACAGCGTGACATTAGCGACTATTCTGCAAAAATATTTGGTGCAGGCTACGGGGTTCAAGGATAGAGGCATCACGAAAGATAATTTAGCTGTCACCCGGGAAACAACGATGGCGGCAGCGCTGGCAGAGCCGGGGTTCCTGAGCAATCCAGCAGAAGAACTTATCCTTGTATCCCCGGACTTCATCCCAAAATATGCGGAAGCAGTTGCCCGGGCAGCATGCGAGTACCTTGGCGTAGCTTATGAAGTCACTAAACCATTACCAACCGGTATGATCCTGGTGGATATCGTAATCGGTGATGCTACCTTTAACGGCCTAGTCATTGAAGGACGCAGCTGGGTACCAGCCAAATTAGTGCTTACTGCGCTTGGAGTAATGACGTGGGGATTTGAAAAAAAGTCCATTGTCATCAATGGGATAACCGTCGAAACGAAGATCATCGACAGTACCAGTTACATCAAGTCTATTGACCTGCAGCCGTTAGGACTAGTTAAGAGCGTATTTTTTGACCCGGACCCGGTGAATACCAAACGTGTACTTATTTATCCTAAGGAGGGGTAATAATGAAGGAAATTCTGGATCAACAAGTATCTGTGGTAGTCGTTGCTGTTTTGAGCACACTGGCTACTATAGTGCTGTCTCTGTTAGCGCTATTGCAAATGAGAGTAAAACTATGGATCAACAGAAAAACGTCTCTGGTAGAGCGTGAGCTGATCCATAAGATCGCTAGTGAGGCTTATGCTTTCGCGGAAAAGGAATTTAAGGATAACGGCGGCCCAACAAAACTGAGTGAGGCTTACAATTATGCTTCCCGGCTGCTGGGTAACGCCGGAATCAAGGTAGCACCGGAGGAAATCAAATCCGCGATTGAGAAGGCTGTGCTTGATTATAACAAACCGTCAAAGTCTGCATGACAAGTAAGCCATCCTTTATTGGGTGGCCTTTTTTTATTTTTTAGGTACTTATGTATAACCAAGAGGACCAGTTTACACGCAACTACCTAAATTAAGTCGTAGTGATCTTTTCGATGGACCACACTTTACCTTCCTTCTTAATTACAATCTCCTGAAAAAGAGACTGAATAACTTCCTTCCGGTCACGCGGTTCGATAAGCTCCCAATGTTCCTTTAGGTTATTCACAGTTTCGATAGCTTCATTCGGCGTTAGGTAACTCACGATCTGTGGAGTTATTGTGGATAACTTATCTTCTAACTCCTGCAGCCGTTCCATTTCATCTTTCATCCGTTTGCTGAAGTCGTCATATGGCATATTTCCGTCACCATAAGCCAATTGCCAGCGCTCCCGGCGTGCCTCGCTTTCTTTTATAGACCTCCGAATCTGCTCTTCCTCTGTCTTTTCTTGTTTTGGCATGTCCTTGCGGTTATAATCTTTTCCAATCAGATCAAGTGAATTGAATAGTAGTTTCGTGAGTTTGATTTCAGATATTCCGCCTTGATTGCATGTACCATACTTTTGCGTATTTAAACAGTCATATCTCCGGTACAGTGTATTACCGTAATGTGTGAACTTGCCCGTATACTTGGCTCCACAGTTCGCGCAGCGAATGATCCCACCATATACATATTCATAGGAATTCTTTGATACAAGACCTGCTTTACGGCGTTCCAGCATCCTCTGAGCACGTTCGAATATTTCATCACTTATAATTGGCTCGTGTTTTCCTTCACGAATCACAGCCTTTTCATCTTTTACACTTTTCCAGTGGATCTTTCCGGTATAATGATGGTTCTTCAGTGTGAGGAATATTTTGTTTTGATCCCAACGTGCGCCCTGATTTCGTCTAACTCCCAGATCATTCAAATTTTTGGTGATAGTATTGGATCCGAACCCAGACAAATATTGATCAAAAATGTAACGTACCCATTTTGCCTCTTCCTCTTTAATCAGAAGCTCACCGTTTTCTCCGCGCTCGTACCCGTACAGATTAACTGTGACGTTGTGCATACCTTTCTCCGCGCGTTTCCGCATACCCTTTGTCACTTCGTCAGCAAGGTTCTCCCGGTACATCTGCGCCAGTATACCCATTAGAAACACAAACATTCGGCCCATGGGATTCGATGTGTCGATGTTCTCGGATAGGCTGATCAGCTGTATTCCCTTTTTATTGAACAGTTCTATTAAATCGTAAAGATCTGATATATTGCGTGTGAGCCGATCTAGTTTATGTACAATGACAGCCTCAAATAAGCCTTCTTTTAGGTCGCGGATCATTTCTTGCACTCCTGGGCGCTTAAGGTTCTTGGCAGACACGCCGGGATCACTATATACCTTGAACAGTTGCATGTTATGCGTGTTGATATGCGCAATCAATTGGTCGTGCTGGGCTTCCAGTGAAAACCCCTCTGTACTCTGACGTTCTGTGGATACACGGGTGTATAGGGCGACTCTCATGTGATCACTCCTTATGTCTGTATTGTATGGGAGGAACAGCGAAAAGACCATACCCATAATTAGGCACGGTCTGATATAATAGTCCGGTACAATGGCATAAGGGCGGTCGGCTAATCTCCCGGAAGGGAGGTGATGCCATAGAGGTATACCAAGCACTGATGCTGATGATTTCATTTGCAACGTTGGTTGTGTTGATACTATCTTTCCATAAAAAGAAATAGACCGCCCTGGTGAGGAACCGGTCTATTTCTGACCCTTAATCCGAAAGCCGACCGCTCTTATAGCGGATTGTGCGTTGGAGTCGTGTTGACGCACGGCTCCTTCTTTAATGTATCTCATAATGGTGGAAAAGATACATCGACAAACGAAAATGACCAACTTACAGGTTCCGCCTTATCTAAGCATATCTTAACATAGGATAGTTTATACCTCAAGTTAAAGACCATACTTGGATTGAGTATGGCCAAATTTAATTTAGAATTTACGTATAGTTATCTTGTGATAAGTGAAATTAAATTATTGTACGAATTTGTTGCTTTATTTCCACCATTATAGGCCAAGTCTAATGCAGCAGATGAATTATTGAAATAAAGATTATAGTTTTGCTGATTATATGATACTGATAATTTCTCCAAGTAGGGATAACCAGCATTTAAATGATCAATTGCATCAGAATAATCATTGAAAATTTCGGAGATATTGGGATAGGCATATCCATTATTTACTGCGAAATTTATCATATCATTGGCCTTTGATAAGTATGAATTATATAGATTAACGGTATAAGTTAAAGACGAATGAGCATCTTCAATGGTTTTTCCTGGATCAGTTCCAATGGTGTAATGATTGTATATAACTTCATAACTGTTAACTGTATTTTTAATTGATGTCCCTAATCTATCAAGAGCAATGTAGTAATCTGCTACTTTGACTAAATTAATTTTTTGATTGCTGTTAGTTAAAGACTGACTTGTTACTTCGTTTGATTTAACATCTACAGTTTTATTTTTTTGGTCCCAGACATATCCTATCCCCAATTGACCTAACATACTAATAGGAATCATTGTTCTTCCATTGTAGCTAATGGCTGGAACATCAGTTGTCTTTAGCGCAACGCCGTTAGAAGTAATACGAATGATGTCGTTACCCTTGTAACTTCCCCACACACTAGCTGCACTTACAACTCCAGTTAACATCAAACTCGCCGCAACAGCTAAACCTATAATTTTTTTCTTCACTGGTTATTTCCCCTTATATATCCGCATCGGCTGCGGGATTTACTATAATCTATATCGTCATTTCCCAACACTTACTATAATTTACTTGTCATATTTTGCGCAATGATTACTTTATCACAATAAAGTATGCTTAAATTACCCATGCCCCGGGTAGGAGGAGACAACATGAAATTACTAACGGTTAAAATGCACGACAGAGTAGGAGATGATAGCGACTTTGTAGAGATTGATTTAATGGAAGATGTTAATTACATCGACTTATGGGACAAAACCAAACATTCCACAAAAGTATTAGCATTTCATACGGCCCATGGATCTTATCTTGCTATTACTACATTGACCGATATAGCCAATGTTTGTAAAAAGTTTGGATTTAAGCTGGTAGGACAGTCCGCTGTGATAAACAGCAAAAAAGTAAAGAGTATAAAATCAATTGATCGCAATGGATCAATAGTAAAATTCGTTGACGGAAAACATATAAATGTCAGAAAGCAAATTTAGTGTGTAAAGTCAACCCGTCTAGTGGTGTTAGACGGGACTTTCTTTCGTCTTTTTTCGACAACGTTTTCAAATATACTCTGTTATATTAATCATGTGAAGTATGTTACTTACTTTCGGGAGTATCGAGAAAGGTGAGTTACGTTTTATCGGAACTTTTCCTCCAGGAGTAGCAAAAGCTACTCTGCTACCGCCATTCCCACTCAAAGAGGTCATCAACTAAACAATCGAGGTGATATGCTATTAAAACTGCTCGTTTCATAGTAATATTAACATCACGTAAATTTACGTATTCTGATATGCGTTGTTTGCTTATTCCAGTCTGATCAGCAAGCCACTGCTGATTTTTGTTCAACCTCTTGAGAAATTTGGGAATGCGACAGCGGACTGGAACAAACTCCATCTCACTGCCACCTTAATATTTTTTTAACCTAAAATACGAACATACATTCCGTTACACCCAGTGATGTGGTATTATTTACAGAGCATCGCTGTAAAAACTCTAAGGGGTTGTTTAAATGGATGATCAAGATCAGTTGAAGAAGTTAGCCAATATAATAATAGAGAAAAAAATATTGCAAGTTGATGATGTCGGATTAATTAATCATTTTTCTTTGCTGACTGCTTCATCTTTGCAAGATTATGAATCAAATCTCTTACGGCTGACTCAACTACAGGATCATCACGCAAATTAACCTTGTAAAACGCCTCGGCTTCTCTAATTACATTTAATATAACTTCCTCCGGGAGCGAATATTCGCTCTCTTTTTGTCCTTCCAATAGCCAGTTTAAGTCCACCTCATAAAACTTTGCTATCTTATTTAAGGTGTTAAAATCGGGTTCAGATGTTCCTCGTTCATATCCCGAATAAGTCGTCCTTGCTATGTCTAGATTTTTAGATGCTTCTTCTTGAGTGAGTCCTTTTCTCTTCCGCAGTTCTTTCAATCTCTCTGAGAACAAATTAACTCCTCCTTCTTGTTTTATTATAGTGACGAAATACTCGGCATAAAACAAAATGAAATAAACTGACTACATAAACGTAATTTTGTGTTGACATGACGATTAACTCGTCATATACTAATCTCATACCAAGCGACGAGTTAATCGTCAGAAAGGAATGCGATATGAGATACTGGCTAAAACAAATAAGATTATCAAAGGGAATGACTCAATCTCAAGTTGCTGAATTAAGTGGAATATCTCGTAGTTACTACGCAGACATTGAACGCGGAACAGCTAATGCTGGAGGAGCAACAGCAAAAAGCATTGCTGATGTATTAGGGTTCGAAATGTCCCTTTTTTTTACCCGAGATGGACGAGTAAATCGTCAAAAAAGTAAAAAATCAGCATAAGGAGTGATTATGTATGAACCAATTGCAGAAATTCATGTACAGCAATCAAGAAGTACGCAGCACCGTGATAAACGGAGAGCCGTGGTTTATAGCAAAAGATGTTTGTGAGGTATTGGAAATCGCTAATCCAACTCAGGCCATCAATCGTTTGGATGAAGATGAACGGGCTATGTTCAACATAGGTCGTCAAGGCGAAGCGAACATTGTCAACGAACCCGGCCTTTACTCCTTAATCCTTGGCAGCCGCAAACCAGAAGCTAAACAATTCAAACGCTGGATCACACACGAGGTCATCCCAATGATCCGTAAGACAGGCGGTTATGTACTCCCTCAGACGATGCCTGAAACACTCCGGCTGCTTGCTGCAGAGATCGAGAAGAACCAAGAGGTTGAGGCACAAAATCAACGGTTGGCACTTCAAATCGAAACGGACAAGCCTAAAACGATCTTCGCAGACGCAGTATCCGCCTCAAATGATTCTATCCTGGTCGGTCAACTGGCAACATACCTCAAACAGAACGGTGTGGAGATCGGCCAGAAAAGATTGTTCGATTACCTCCGGGAAGAAGGGTATCTTTGCAAGTCTGGCGAGCGCCGCAACCTACCGACACAGCGTTCGATGGAACTCAAACTGTTTGAAGTAAAAGAGTTCACGGTAAACGGCAACACCGGCAGCAGAATACGATCAACTCCAAAAGTTACCGGACGCGGACAAATATACTTTTTGAACAAATTTTTAGGACGAGCATCTTAAACCCCCTATAACTACAATCTAACACCATTAGTTAAATATCTAAAGGAATTTATTTACAAGGAGGAACAACATGGAAACGATCTACATGCAGCACGGGCAACGCGTCACTCCTAACGTGAACAACTTATCACCGGATTTACTGTTACGGATTAAACAGCAAGTCGAGCAAGCAAAGCTGAAGGGAGAGAAGAAGAGTGGCTAAAAGACGGGAGGACTTAGCAAAACTAACGTTGGTTATTCCATTCAAAAAGCCGGACAAGCCTAGCAAGCCCAAGCAAGTACGCATCTTCACACCAACCTGCGGCTGCGGCGCCGAAGCAGAGTACGAGGTATATGACATCCGGCAGCCACACTGCAAAAGTTGCATGCTGGAGGCCATGACGAGCAGTATCAAGCCATTTGTGAGAGAGATTGGAGGGTTTGATGATGCCAGCTGAAAGCACGACGACAAGCACAGATTACCTTGTTATCACCACTTGCGGTAGGAAGTTAGGATGGGCTGCAACCGGATTGGACAGCCTGTTCCGCGAACTGAGAGACAAGGGATTCACCGCCACCTTTGTACAGCCAATGAGCGAATATGAAGCAGAAATACTCGCCAAAGAAGCACAAGAGGATCTGATGCACGAATTCCGCACAGAGTTAGAAAGAGAGTTGAAAGAATCTGCTTAGGACGGTAGCCGACATTATTCAACATTACAAAGGAGAGAGTGAAATGTTCGAGATTGACTATATTTTCACGACATACGGAATGGAATACGCCGCGAAACGGATCGCCAAGAATCCTTCTGAGGAAATTTTCAGAATGAAAATAGGCACACAAGGGGCGCAAGTAGAGGTTACGTTCGGCATAAATGATGCCAAAAAATTGATCGAAACGTTGACCGAACATGTGGAGGAAGTCGAAGAACATGCGGAGAGCTCAAAACAGTTTGGTATCGTATGATACCACAGGATCGGACGCTATACCTGGAACTGGCGAAGCAGAGGCCAAATGATAAGCGCTGGGTGAGGACGTGCTTTAAGAACTACGCAAGGGCGCTAAAAAGAGAATGGGCAGCCGTTGGAGGGCCACCCATGTCAGTTGCTTATTAAAATATTCAATCTCAGTATACCAAAACTTTAGGAGGAATAGAACATGAGTTGGGACACACTCGCGGAATATATCCGACAATTGGAATCTGAAAACGCAGATTTACAGCAGCAATTAGCGGTAGCGAATGACTGGTTATCACGCTACGAGGACCAGTACAGATGAAGACCCGGGATGAACGTATCCGGTATGTCATACAGCACAAAGACGGGTCATTTATCAACGTCAAAGGTGAGCGCAAGGATGATTTCATGGCGGTGACCCGGCTCACAGAGGACGAAGCAGAGGTGTTTCTTACGGGACACTACGCACCAGATAACCCGGAGGACTACCACGCTGAGCCGGTTCGAATAACTTACGAATTAGGAGGTAAAGAAGATGTGCAACAAGAGTGAATCAATTTTAAATCTAGCGAAAGCGCTGGTTGCATTCAATCTTGAGGTGAAAATCATCGAAAAGGATGCGAAAAACCCTCATTTCAAGAATGATTATGCCACCCTAGACACCATCATCAACGATGTCCGGCCATTGCTGGCGAAGCATGGACTTGTGGTGATGCAGTTCCCAGGAGGTGACGGAGAGAATTACACACTTCGTACGCTATTGATGCACGAATCAGGGGAGTGGATCGAATCGGAACCACTGACCATGAAACCGGTGAAGAACGATCCGCAGGGCATCGGCAGCTGCACAACATACGCCCGGCGCTACAGTTTATCAGCAATGCTGTCGCTTAACACCGGGGAGGATGATGACGGAGAGAAGGCAACGCACGACAGCACTCCAGCACAGGCTACTGTAATTCCACCAAGCACTCCCAGACAGGCAAGTGGCACTAACACACCACCTGCATCATCAGGTCCAGCAGCACTTATCAGCACGTCTCAGATTAACTACTGCCACAAGCTTAAGAGTGACAAAGGAATCTCTGAAGATGATTTCAGAGCAATGATATCTGCGATACCGGGACGGGAGAGTATCAAGGAACTAACCAAGTCCGAAGCCAGCGTGTTCATTAACAAACTAAACGCTATGTGAGGTGTGACCATGCGAAAGAAGCCAAAGAAAACGCCGGCCCCATGGAGGGTCGGTATCCTTGATCACCACAAGCGCCACAATCGCCTGAGAGGCGCGATAACCAAAGTTACTAGCGAGGTTAGGGCAGAGGTCAATCGCCGCTCTATGGAACTTATGGGCACTGATGTGCCGGTTTGCGAACGCTGTGGCACATCAAAGAATCTCAGCAAAGGGCATATCGTTGAAGCTTCGCACATGGGGCCCGGCTATGATCCTGCCAACATCATGAACCTCTGCGGCACTCACGGCTTTAAAGGTACATGTCACGACTGGGCGGACAACGAATTCGCCGGCCGGCAGTGGAAGAAGCAATACGGCGCAATGCTACGGATCTACTATAGCGAGGGTAACGGAAAAAACTATTGGAGTTACAAGGAGGAAGCATGATATCTGAAACGTTTAAGACGATTATCGCTTATGTCGTTGTTGTACTTGGAACGGTAACTTTAACTTGTTTGCTACTATACGCATTAATCTGGTCGGCAGGTGAACTATGGGGACTATATTTAAAAGTACGTGGAATATATGGTTTATTCATCCAATTTCTATTAGAACATCCTAAAAGACCGTCATCAAACAAGGAGGACTCATGAACCTATTCCAGCAATTCATCAACCGTTTCAACCACATGATCGCAGACGAGGATAAACGTCACGCAGACGAACGTTTCCTACGATCGGTAGAATCTATCGAGCGCACGCTGAAACGCTCTCTAACAGGCGCTGAGTATCGAGTAACGTTCACTCTTGATGATCCTCAGGCAGAACTCATGACAAAACTATTGAAAGAGGCGAATAAGGGATGACAAGGGATGAAATATTGGCTATGGATCCTGGTAAAGACTTGGATGTATTAGTATCCGAGAAGGTTATGGGGTGGAAAAAAGGTCACGGAAGCACATGGATAGTCGGCAAGACAACAACAGGCAAACTTATTCAAACGTGGAAATTCAGACGTTTTTCATCGGACATATCTGCAGCATGGGAAGTAGCTGATAAATTTTACTACACCGATGTTCGAAAAGTTAACGGTACTAAGTGGATTGTACGGGTAGGCATTGGTGATGGGCGTTCATACAACGCTACAGGTAACACAGCACCTGAAGCCATCTGTAAATCCGCGCTTCTCGCTCACCTTGAGGCCACATCATGAACCGTAAACAGGCATTGCAAGACCTGGACAAGCTTCTTCTAAACTGCCAAAGATGCGAACAACGTAAAGTACCATTCTCACCACGCAGCCATGAGCACCGTAACAGTTACTGTATTAAACAATGTACGGACGTGGGGCCGAAGTTACGAGCTTTAGGCGATGTCATGGAGGACATTACAAAGACAGAGAGAGCGGATAAGAGGGGGAAGAGCGCATGAACACAAGGCGTAATCAACTATTGAATGATATAGCAGATATGAAAAAGGAAGTTGAGGTATACGAAAACTGCCTGAACTATGCGACCAAATACAGCGTGTTGGGAGATATCGAATATTACGGCGAATTACGTAACCACATAATTCGCCGCATCGAGCGTGCCGAGGATGAGCTACAGCAGTTAAAGAGTGCTTAGTCAGGAATATATTCCAGGAGATCCCCAACGTTGCAATTGAAATGTTCACAGAGTTTATTGAGAGTTTCATAATCAATTCGTTTATTTTTTTCATCCCAAATATTGGTGAGGGTGCGGCGGTCCAGTTCCGTATCCCTTGCCAATTCCGAAATATTTCGGACTTTATTCTTCAACATTTGCTCATGTAGTTTGCTTTTTATCACATTATTCACCAGCCATTTTATAGTAATAACCTATTTCTATCATATCCATGATGTCCATAAAGTAAATGATTCATAACATTATGTACAAGTAGATGTACAAATTGCGCAACTTATAGTAAGATAAGATCAAAGAGGTGATGACAATGTTAGTAGACGCAAAAGACATTCAAATTAGGTACAAGATCAGCAGACCCACCGTCTACGAGCTGATAAAAGAAGGTATGCCGCACATTCGAATCTCTGAACGGATACTGCGGTTTGATCCAGACGAAGTTATGCGGTGGTTTGAGGAACGTCAAACCAAGGCGGTGTAACCATGGCAAAAAAAGCACCATTCTTTTCGCACGATATGAACGCCAGACATGACCCGAAAATATCAGCAATGCGCGGCGTATATGGTGCCGAAGGGTATGGGTGGTTCTGGATGCTAAATGAACTCATGGCCGAGTCAGATGGATATCAACTGGATTGTAAGAGCAAGTACGCATTTAATGCTTATGCAATGCAATTGCAATGCAAATCAGATAATTTGCAGAAATTTGTATCGGATTGCATCGAAGAATTCGAACTGTATGCAACAGACG
>RCUS01000202.1_pt1 | contig 44251 bp, 42 predicted proteins | sample 2166221 | NCBI WGS metagenome assembly RCUS01 (sample SAMN09932758, study PRJNA488358) | compost metagenome | isolation source: compost soil in cyclohexanecarboxylic | place: Germany: Experimental Botanical Garden
TGGTGAATATGCAGAGTCAGACCACGCGGGCACAGGAAGATTCCGGCCTGTCCCCACTTGCCGATGACAGAGCGAAAAAAAAACGCCGTCAATGACGGCGTTCCGGGTATTTGCAGGCTCAGCGCTTGCGGCGCAGCCAGCTGGCGGCAGCGGCGGCCACGGCCACGAGGACCAAGGCCGGCTTGACCAGCTTCTTGCGGCCGATAAAGGACAGCGCCGTCAGCACGTAGGGCATGGCGCCTTGCAGGCGCATGCCGCCCGGCGCCAGCAAGGACTCGACGCGGTGGCCGGCGAAGCCGACGGCCGTCTCGACGACGCCTTGCAGCATCGATTCGGGACGCAGCGCGTAGCCGACGTTGGCGCGCGCATGCACGATGCCGACGCGGTACATTTCGCCCTGGGCAATCAGCAGGCGCTTGCGGGCGTCCTGCTGTGCCAGTTTGTCGTTATCCGACATGAATTCTCCTCGAAAGGCAGTCCGGAACTGGCGGAGCACAGCTCCGCCAGCCGGTTACATCAACATGTCGCGGTCGGCCTTCAGTTCGGCCATGGTGGCCGGCATGGAGAGCTTTCCTTGACGCAGCATGGCCCGCGCATACACGACCAGACCGATGGCCAGCAGCATGAACACGACCGTCATGATCGCCAGGATCTTCCAGCCCAGGCTATCCCAGGCCAGGAAGACGATCAGCACGCTGCCGTAAGCGATGGCAAACAAGCCTGCCACGGTCGCCAGCGCGAAAATGACAATCAGCTGCAACATGTGATTGCGCACTTCCGACAGTTCGATGGTGGCCAGCTCCAGCCGCGACAACATCAGTCCGACGGCGTTTTTGGCCAGGCCGGCGACCGAGCCGATCAATCCCGGCCCCTGGTGAGACGAAGCAGACTTGTCCATATCGCTCCTGTATGGGATTACTTGCGGCCCAGGATGAAGCCGACCAGTACGCCGACGCCAGCGGCGACAGCCACCGTACGCCATGGGTTTTCCTTGACATAGCCGTCAGCCTGGGCAGCCATCTGCTTGGTGGCAACGATGGCCGAAGCTTGCGCCTCATGCGCCTTGGCCAGCGCGGCGTCCAGGGTCTTCATGCCCTTGACGCGCACTTCGTCGGCTTTTTCGCCCGTCAGCGCGGCGGCGGCGCTGAACAGTGCTTGTGCATCCTTGACCAAGGTTTTGACATCGTTATTGACGGTGGTGATATTGTTTTCCAACATGGTTTAGCTCCTTAGCTGTGGATGAATGTAGTTACTATACCTACTTTACTCAAAAACACTATTCCATTAGATCGCGCATATCATCGGCGTGCTCTTCCTCGACAGCCATGATCTTGATCAGCAAATGCCGTGTTGTCGGGTCGCTGTCGCCCACTTTGATGATCATCTGGCGATACGACTCGATCGCCACGCGCTCGGCGATCAGGTTGGCACGCACCATGCTTTGCACGTCCTCGGAGTCATCATACTCGGCATGGCTGCGCGCAAGCAATGTTGCAGGATTAAAATCTGGCTTGCCGTTCAATTGCACGATGCGCTCGGCCAGCCAGTCAGCGTGTTCCTGTTCCTGCTGCGCATGTTCCAGGAATTCCGCCTTGATGGTGCCGTTGTCACGTCCGCTCACCGTGTAGTAATGGCGTTTATAGCGGGCGATGCAGACCAGCTCCGTGGCCAGCGCCCCATTCAGCAAGGTAATCAATTCCTGGCGATTGCCCTGGTAGCCGGCCGTGACGGCGCCGTCATCGAGGTTTTTGGCAGCGGCGCGGATGGCCGCCGTGTCGATGCCAGCTGGAATCTCAACAGATGTTTGGGTCATGATGCTTCCTTTCAATACTTGCGTGGGTATCCACCGGTGCACATGCGACCGGTGCTGCCTTGGTACAACACAACAGCCAGGCGCACGCCAGGCTGCGCTTGGGCCAACGGCTGGCCCGACGATGGGGCCAGCGTCAGGGCCAGCTTAGCGACGGGCGGGAATGGCAGTGTTGTCTTCCGACAGCACAATTTCCACCCGGCGATTCAGCTGGCGGTTTGCCGCGCTGTCATTGCCGGCGGCCGGATAGGCGGCGCCATAGCCTTTCGTGGCAATGCGGTCGCGGCTGATGCCTTGCTCCAGCAACGCATTGCGCACGGATTCGGCGCGGCGCTGCGACAATTCCAGGTTGTGCGCGGAACCGCCCGTGCTATCCGTAAAGCCCTCGATCAGCACGGTGCGCTGCGGATTGTTTTTCAGCACGTCGGCCAGCTTGCGCGCCGTGTTCGTGCCATCGGCCGTCAGGTTCGCCTTGTCCGTGCCAAACAGCACGTCGCCCAGGGTGATCACCATGCCGCGCTCGGTTTTCTTGGCGGCCAGGTCGGCCAGCTGCGCTTCCAGGCCGGCGGCGCGCGCTTGCGCATCGCGGGCCGAGGCTTCTGCCATTTGCGCCTGGGCCTTGGCCGCTTCCGCATCCGCTTGCGCCGCCTGGGCACGCGCCGTGGCCTGGTCAGCCTGCTGGGTACGGGCATCGAGGCGCAACTGGTCGCGCTGCTTGCCGGCATTGGCGATATCGGCTTCAGCCGCCTTCTGCTTGGCGACTTCTTGCGCGGTGGCTATCTTTTGCTTGGCCAGGTAGGCCAGTTTGTCGACTTTTTCGCTGTCTTCCTGGCGCGTGGCGGCCGCGTTCGCCTCTTCCAGAGCAGCGCTCGCTTCACGGAACTCGCGTGGCGCATAGGTCGATACCATCGGATTCGATTGCGCCGCCATGTAGTCGCCGCGCGTCTGGTCGAGCAGGCTGGTGGTGGTCGGTGCGGAGCTGCAGGCTGCAACCAGGGCGGCCATGGCCAGCAGGCCGGGAATGGTGGTGTAGGTGGCTTTTTTCATGATGGAATCCTGTTCTTATTGTTGGTTTATTGTTTCGGGGCTTGCTGGTTGGCACGGTCGAGTTCTTCGCGCATGACACGGATGTTCTCGTTGATTTCATCGGCGGCGGAAGTGGCCTTGGCCGAATTGGCCTTGCTTTGCGCCAGCTTGGCATCGGCTTGCGCCTGGTCGGCCAGGTCGCGCGCCGTTTTGTAGTCGCGGTCTTTCAATGCCTGGTTGGCCATGCGCATTTTTTCGCGGGCCGAACGCATTTCATCGGGTGCCAGGTCGGCGGCGCCGGCGCTGGCCGCGTTATCGACGGCGGCGCGCGAAACGGCCACGTCGGCCGTAGCCGGGGTTTTCAGGCTGGAGCAGCCCGTCATCAGGACAACGGCGGTGACGCAGGCGGCGAATGCGGTCAGGGGGGTGTGGGTGGAATCTCGGTTTGTCATTTTTCTTCTCCTGGAGAATGGGGCTAAGGTAATTCGCGGATAAAACAAATCAGGAACTGCGTTTGATGTATGACGTTATAGGCTCCGGCTCCCCGCATATCCGTTCGGTGCCGCACATAGGGTAGGAAATCGACAATACTGTCCTTGGCAACGTGCGCCAACGCACGTGTCCGCCAGCAAAAGCAGAAACGAACCCGGTTTTCAAGCGATTCCTGTAGCATCGTGTCTACTTGTCCAGAAAGAAATGCCTCATGTCACGTTTTACGTCCCTCTCCCGCCGCCAGAAAATCGCCCTTGCCAGCACCGCCGTACTCATCGCACTGCCCGTAGCGGCCGCCGTTACCCTGCTGAACATGGACTGGAACCGCACCAAGCCCTGGCTCAATGCGCGCGCCAGCGAAGCGCTGGGACGGCCGTTTGCCATCGCCGGCGACCTGTCGCTGACGTGGCGCCAGCCCGCTGGCGGGCAAACGGGCTGGCGCGGCTATCTGCCCTGGCCGCATTTGCAGGCACAAGATGTACGCCTGGGCAACCCTGACAGCATGGCGGCAAGCGATGGCGGGGCGGCGCAGCTGGCTACGGTCAGCCAGCTGGCGTTCTCGCTCAATCCGCTGGCCTTGCTGGACAGGCAGATCGTCATCCCGCAATTGCGTTTCGACTCGCCGCAGGTGCGTTTGCTGCGCAACAAGGATGGCAAGAACAACTGGACCTTCGAGAAACAGGATCAGCAATCGCCGTGGCAGCTGCAGCTGCAAAGCGTGGTCTTCAGCAAGGGCACGGTGCAGCTGGACGATGCGGTCACGCACACGTCGATGCGCGCCGATGTCGATACGCTGGCGGACGACAAGCGCTATGGCATCGCGTGGAAACTGGCGGGCAAATACCGGGGAGAAACCATCCAGGGCGGCGGCAAGGCGGGCAGCGTGCTGTCGCTGCAGCGCCAGGGCACGCCCTTCCCCATCCAGGCAGACATGCGCGCAGGCGGCAGCAGCGTGGCCATCGAGGGCACGCTGACGCGCCCGACGGACCTGGCCGCGCTCGACGTGCGCCTGAAAATAGCCGGTTCCAGCATGGCCCGCCTGTATCCGCTGACGGGCGTGCTGCTGCCGGAAACGCCGCGCTTCAGCACGGAAGGCCATCTGACGGCAACCCTGGCGCCGGGCGGCGGGGAGTGGGTGTACGAGCAGTTCAGCGGCAAGGTGGGTTCGAGCGACATCAGCGGCAAACTGGCCTTCTCTGCCAGCAAGCCGCGCAAGCGCCTGACGGGTGAAGTCCATTCGCGCCTGCTGCAATTGAGCGATCTGGGCCCGCTGGTGGGCGCCGATTCCAGCGCCAGCAAGAAGGAACGAGGCGTGCCGTCGACGCAGCCGGCCGGACGCGTGCTGCCGGTGGAAACCTTCAAGACGGAACGCTGGACCAGCCTGGACGCCGACGTGCGCTACACGGCCGACAATATCACGCGCGATGCGCAATTGCCGATCAGCAAGCTCGACACGCATGTGCTGCTGAGCGATGGCGTGCTGTCCCTGACGCCGCTCAATTTCAATGTGGCGGGCGGCACGCTGACGTCGCAGATCAAGCTCGATGGCAGCGGCAAGGTCATTCCCAACGGCATCGCCGCCGAGCTCAAGGCCAGCGCCCGCCATCTGCGCATCAAGCAACTGTTCCCCCGCCTGCCCGCCCTGCAAGCGAGCGTGGGCGAAATCAATGGCGACGCCTCGCTGTCGGCCACGGGCAATTCCGTTGCCACCCTGCTGGGCAGTTCGAACGGCGAAGTACGCGCGCTGATCAACCGCGGCAGCATCAGCAAGCTGCTGCTTGAAGAGATGGGCTTGAATATCGGCAGCATCGTAGTGACCAAGCTGGTGGGCGACAAGCAGGTCAAGCTCAATTGCATGGCGGCCGATTTCGTCGTCAGCAAAGGCTTGATGCGCACGCGCCAGTTCCTCGTCGATACGGATGATGCCGTGCTGCATATCGACGGTACGGTGAACCTGGCCAATGAACAGCTGGACCTGACCTTGCAACCGGACAGCAAAGGCTTGCGCATCTTCTCGCTGCGCTCGCCCCTGTATGTACAAGGCACCTTCAGCAAGCCGGACGTGAGCGTGGACAAGGGTGTGCTGGCCTTGCGCGCGGGCGGCGCGCTGGCGCTGGCCGTGGTGGCGCCGGTGGCGGCACTCTTGCCACTGGTAAACGCCGGCCCCGGCGAACAAAGTGAATGCGCAACGCTGCTGGCCCAGGCCCGCGTCAAGCCGGTGGCCCCGCCGCCGGGCAAGCCGCCGCGCCAGCGTCGCTGAACGGCAAGCCATGGTGTGCATTTACAATTGTTACACTGCTATGTGCGTTGTCGAACAGACCCTGCACTGGCGCAATTCTATGCTGTGACCGTGCCTGAAACACGCGGCGTTACGAACTACCTTCCGGCCCATACCATGCCGGCGCCACGAGGTCCGAATTCATAGGAGAACTGCCATGCAAATCATCAAAAAACTCGCCGCCACCACTTCCGTCGCCGCTCTGCTGCTGAGCCTGACGGCTTGTGCCAATATGTCCAATCAAGACAAGAACACGGCCATCGGCGCCGGCGTCGGCGCCGTTGCCGGCTCCGTGCTGACGGGCGGTAGCGCCGTTGGCGCCGTCGGCGGCGCCGCCGTCGGTGGCGTGATCGGCAACCAGGTCAAGCCGAAGTAAGCAGCAATCCAAAGGCGGGGTGGGTGCGCAGGCGCCCACCCCGCTTTTTTGCGTTTGCGGCATGGCGACAGCTCACTGCGTGGCGCAAGTGCGCGGCGGGAGCAAGCAGGTGAAAATCAGACGAAGACGTTGGCCATGCCGATGGCGCCCGTATCCTTGACCAGCTCGTAACAGCGGCAAGAGACGGCTTCCAGGCCGGCCGAATCGAGGATCTCGATATTGCCGCGGCTGTAGGTGATGAGTTTTTGCTGCTGCAAGGCGCTGGCCGCCTTGGTGACGCCGACGCGCCGCACGCCCAGCGTGTGGGCGAGGAATTCATGCGTCAGGTGGAATTTTTCCGACTGCAAGCGGTCGCGCGTGATCAGCAGTGAACGCGCCAGGCGCGCCTCGAGCAAGTGGAAGCGGCTGCAGACGGCGATCTGGATGGCTTGCGCCAGCAAGGTGTCGGTGTAGCGGTACAGCAGGCGCTGCAGTGAATCGAGCTGGGCGAACTCGGCGCAGAAGTCGGCCCGCCCGATGCGGCTGGCCGTACCGGAACGTTGCACGACGGCACGCACTTGCGCCAGGTCATGTCCGAGCGCGACGGAAGCGCCCAGCACGCCTTCACGCCCGACAGATCCCACTTCCAGGGTCATGCGCCCTTCCGCCACGGCCAGCAGCGAAATCAGGCAGTCGCCGGGGAAATAAATATGGGCGATGGGCTGGCCGGGTTCGTACAGCACTTCGCCAACCTCGACCTTGACGGTATCGAACAGGGCCGCCAGGTGGCGCAGGTCGGACTCGGGCAGGCTGGCCAGCAAACGATTGCCGGATGGCACGCCCATGGCTGGCGCCAGGCCGGATCGGCCTGCATCGCGGGACAGGTTCATGCTGGCAGTCGTTGGTGGCATTGCGTTTCCTTGGTGTCGTTACAACTCGACATAATTTTTACCTAGCCTACGGTGCCGTCCCCGTCCTGTATGTACGGTGACGCACGGAAGCGAACGACACAGCAACGCACACTGGCATCACGCATTGCGCCATGCCGTCGCTGGCGCGCGGCATATTGATAGCAGCACAAGACGTAGCACCCAGATTTCATTTATTTTAAAAAACCAAGGAGCCTTCCATGACCACCACGACCAAATCCCTTCATCCGCTGGTCCTTGCGGCCGCTGTCGCCGTCCTGCTGTTCTGCGGCGTCGGCACGGCCGCCCTGATGGGCTGGCTGCCTTCCTCGCAAGGCGAAGCGCCTGCCCTGTCGGCCAACGCCTCGGCCGAACAGCTGGCCAGCCTGCAGGCGAACCAGCCGCAAACGGGCATGCCGCCGGCCGGCATGCAGCCGCTGGCCGCCCTGCCGCCGCAGCAACAGGCGCAGCAGCCGGTGCAGCAGCAGCAGCAGCAGCCCGTGCGCCAGCCGCAGCCGGAATATGTGGCGGCGGCGCCCGCCCCCAAGGTGTGCAGCAACTGCGGCGTCGTCGAAGCCATCCATGAAGTCAATACGCGCGCCGAAGGCAGCGGCGTGGGCGCGGCAGGCGGCGCCGTCGTCGGCGGCCTGCTGGGCAACCAGGTAGGCGGCGGCCATGGCCGCCAGCTGGCCACCGTGCTGGGCGCCGTCGGCGGCGCCGTGGCCGGCAACCAGATCGAAGGCAGCGTGCGCGCCACGCGCAGCTACAACATCGTCGTGCGCCTGGACAATGGCAAAACGCGCACCGTGCACCAGAGCGCCGCGCCGAACTGGCGCCAGGGCGACCGCGTGCGCGTCGTCAACGGCGGCTTGCGCGCCATGGGCTAAGAGCGGCGGCGCCTTTACCGGCGCCATCAGTTGCACATTCAACACACGCCCGGCCCGTCCGGGCGTTTTCTTTTTGATAATGTTCGTTGGCGTACAGATGAGCTAGCCAGGAAACGAGATGATGCATTCAGGAAATCATCGGATGTTCATCAAGGAGAGGCTATGGAAAGCGACAAGGCAGGCAGCAACAGGATCTGGCTGGGCTTTATCGGCGGTGGCATGCTGGCCACGGCCCTCGGCTTTTGCGCGCTCGACCTGGCGCCTGCGGCAGGCGGCGCACCCGTGTTCGGCGTCATGCTGCTGCTCACGGGCGGCATGTTCAGCTGCCTGGCGGGGGCCGTCGGCATGGCCGGCATGCTGGCCTGGATACCGGGCATGGCGGGCGACACGGAAGGCCCGGCGGCGCGCATGCCGGGCGGGCGGCACGCTAAATAAGCGTTGTGTACGGCAGCGTACAGATCATTTCAGAAATAAAGTAGACAATAAATCATGGCATCAACGTTGTGCGCAAACCCGGCAACGTGAATGACAAATAACGATGGCAAGGTCCGCGGCTACCGGCTTGCAAGCCTGGACCGCCATCCACACACTACTCTCGGAGGACACATCATGCTCTATACAATCGCAGTAGTACTCATCATTCTCTGGCTGCTGGGCCTGGTTACTTCCTACACCATCGGCGGCTTCATCCACATCCTGCTGGTAGTGGCCGTCATCATGGTGCTGTTGCGCCTGATCAGCGGGCGTGGCCTATAGCCCTGGCCACGCACCTGGCCTGACCAGAGCGGCGCGCGTGCAAACGGGCGCCGCTCTTTTGCCGCCTTGTGCGTACGCTGTGCGCACTGGCAAGCCGGCCCGTTTTGCAGTAACGTGTGCAGGTAGTTCCTGGGTATGTCCCAATAACAAAACAAGGAGAAAATCCATGAAAGCATTCAAGAACGGCGCTGGCGCCAAATCCCTGATCGGCATGCTGGTCCTCGCGATGGCCGCCACCGGCTGCGCTGATATGTCCTCGACACAACGTGGCACGGCCACGGGCGCCGGCGTCGGCGCGGGCCTGGGCGCCCTGATCGGCGGCACCACCGGCGGTGGCGGCGGCGGACGCACGGCGGGCGGCGCGCTGCTGGGCGCGGCGGCCGGTGCGGTAGTCGGCAATATCTGGTCGAACCGCATGGAAAACCAGAAGCGCGCAATGGAACAGGCAACGCAGGGGACGGGCGTGCAAGTGACGCAAACGGCCGACAACCGCCTGAAAATGGAAATTCCAAGCGATATTTCCTTCGATACCAACCGCGCCGACATCAAGGGCAACTTCCGCCCCATTCTCGACCGCTTTGCCGCGACCCTGAATGAAAACCCGAACACCACGGTCAGCATCATCGGCCACACGGACAGCACGGGCAGCGATTCCATCAACGAACCGCTGTCGGTCGAGCGCGCCGCCCATACGCGCGACTACCTGGCCATGCGCGGCGTCTCGCCAACCCGCATCGTCACCGAAGGCCGTGGCGCACGCGAACCGATCGCCTCGAATGCCGATGCATCGGGACGTGCACGCAATCGCCGTGTCGAAATTTACGTCGCCGAAATGGCGCCGCGTGGATAACACCTGAGCAAACCTGCTGCGCCTAGCGACTTGCGGCCTGCGATGCTCACCGTACTCAAGTACGGTTGCGCTTCTCCGCCACAATTCGCAGACGCTTGCGAGGTTTGCCCGGGTGTCGTGACTTTTACGTCAACGACACCATCCTGAAATGGAAAAGCCCGCTGGCAAGGTCACTTGCCAGCGGGCTTATTTCGGGCTTATTTATTTACTGCAGCTTACTTCGCCGTCGTTGCCTTGGCGCCGCTGTCACCTTCCTTGGCCACCTTGGCAAAATCGCCGGCCGTGACGATGGAGACGGTGGCAGGCTTCAGGTAGTCGCGCAGGCCCTGGTTGACTTGCGCCAGGGTCAATGCGGCAACCTTGGCTTCCAGGTCCTTGTCGTAGGCCAGGGTGCGGCCTTGCGTCAGGTAGCCTGCCAGGTAGTTGGCCAGACCAGTGTCCTGCGTGCGGGCCACTTCTTCCGCTTGCAGCCAGCCCTTCTTCGCCTCGGTCAGCTCCTCTTGCGTGAAGCCGTCGGCCAGCACCTTGGCGAGTTCCTCGCGCAGCGCCGCTTCCACCTTGGCCGTGTTTTGCGGCGCGCTGATGGCGTAGGCCATCCAGAAACCGGCCGGCTCGCGCGCCGGCACGGTCACTTGCGAACCGACGCCATACGACAGGCCTTCCTTCTGGCGGATGCGGTCGGCCAGGCGGCTGCGCAGGGCGCCGCCACCGAGCATGTGGTTGGCGATCACCAGGGCCGGATAGCCGGCCGCGTCATCCTTCAGGGCCAGCGGCTGGATGGCGAACAGCACGCTGTTGGCCTTGTCCGGCGTTTCCAGGGTGACTTTTTCGCCGCTGACAGGCTTGACGGCGTCGGGAATGCGCACGTACGGCTGTGCCGCCTTCCAGTTGCCGTACAGGCTGGCCACTTGCGCCTTCAGCGCGGCAGGGTCGAAATCGCCGACGGCGGCAAAGGTGGCGTTCGCAGCGCCATAATAGGCAGCGTGGAATGCTTTCAGATCCGCCACCTTGACGCTCTTCCAGCCCGCCAGGTCGTCCGGCAGGCTGTTGACATGGCGCACATGGCCTGCCGGCGTGGCGTCGAGCAGGCGGCGGAAGGCGTTCACGGCCAGCGGCTGCGGCTCAGGCAATTCCTGTTCCGCGCGGCCCACGCGTTCGCGCTGCAGTTCCAGGAATTCCGTTTCGCTGAGGGCCGGCTTTTGCAGCACTTGCGCCAGCAGCTCCATGGCGGCAGGCAGGTTCTCGCGTTTGCCAATCAGCACGGCCGTGACGCCCTCGGCACTGCCCGAGACGACCGCTTGCGTGCCCAGCTGGTCGAACTTGTCCTTCACTTCCTGGCGCGACAGTTTATCCGTGCCGCGTGCCAGCAGATTGGCCGTGTAGCTGCCCACCTGCCCCTTGCCGCGCAGGCTCTCTTCGCTGCCAAGCTGCAGTTTCAGCACCACGCTGACGGTGCCGCCCTTGGTTTTCTTCGGCAGCAAGGCGCCCTGCAAGCCATTGGGCAAGGTGAAGCGCTGCGTGCGCGCTTCGATATTGTCGGGGCTGGGGTCGAATGCCTCGCCCTGCGCCACCACGGCGCGGCCCGTGTAGCCGGCCAGCTGCGGCGCCACGTCGGCGTAGGCAGGCACGACGGTGCGATCCGGCGTATCGGTAGGAATGAAGCGGCCCAGGGTGCGGTTCGAGGTCTTCAGGTATTTTTCGGCGGCCGCCTGCACCTGCGCCGTCGTCAGTTTTTCCAGCTGGTCGCGCTGCAGGAAGAACAGGCGCCAGTCGCCCGCCGCCAGGGACTCCGTCAGGGCGATCGTCAGGCTGGCCGTGTTCGAAGTGGCCAGTTCGATCTGCTTGTTCAATTGCTGCTTGACGCGCGCCACTTCCGCATCCGTGACGGGCTGCGACTTCAAGTCTTCCAGCACCTTCAGCATGGCCGTTTGCGCGGCGTCGAGGTTGCCATCGAGCGGCACCAGGGCGCCAAACAGGTTATAGCCCGGCTCCAGGTTGCTCACCGAGTTGTATTCGATCTTGCTGGCCAGCTTGGTTTCCACCAGTGCCTTGTGCAGGCGGCCGGCCGGCGCATCGGTCAGCACGTGGCCCAGCACTTCGATGGCCACGGCGTCGGGATTGCCCGATGGCGCCACGTGGTAGCCGGCGCCGACGAACTGCGTGCCGCCGCTGCGGCGCACCGTCACGGCGCGCTCGCCGTCTTGCACGGGCTCGGCCGTGTAGGTGGGTTCGATCACGCGCGTGGGTTTCGGGATCTTGCCGAACAGCTCATTGATCTGCTTCAAGACCTTGGCTTCATCGAAGCGGCCCGCCACCATCAGCACAGCGTTATCCGGTTGATAATATTTGTGATAAAACGCGCGCAGGCGGGGAATGTTGACTTGCTCGATGTCGGAGCGGGCGCCGATGGTCGACTTGCCGTAGTTGTGCCAATCGTAGGCGACGGCCTGGATGCGCTCGCTGGTCACGCCGATCGGGTTGCTCTCGCCCATCTCGAACTCGTTGCGCACCACGGTCATTTCGCCTTTTTGCGTCTTCGGATTCCACAGGTCGTTCTGGTCGATGGCCGCGTTGACCATGCGGTCCGCTTCCATGGCCAGCATCTGGCGCAGGTTCTCGTCGTTGGCGGGGAAGGTGGCGTAGTAATTGGTACGGTCGTACCAGGTGGTGCCGTTGAAATCGGCGCCCGTGGAATTGAGGATCTCGACCGGGGTTTTCGTGCCCTTCTTGACGCCGAAGTTGGCGCTGGGCTTGAACAGCAGGTGTTCCAGCAAGTGGGCCATGCCCGTTTCGCCATAGTTTTCATGGCGCGAACCGACGAGGTACACGATATTGGTGGTCAGGGTCGGCTTGCTGGCGTCGGGGAACAGCAGCACGCGCAAGCCATTGGCCAGGCGGTACTCGGTGATGCCTTCGACGGACGTGACCTTGACGGCGGCGGTGCGGTTTGGTGCGGCTTTCGCGCTTTTCTGGGTCGGCGCCGCTTCCACGGGGGTGGCGGCAAGGATGAACGAAGGCGACAGAATGCCGGCGGCAAGCAGGAGGGCGGTAATCGGTTTCAAGGCAGAGTCCTGGTAACACTACATGATTAGGCAAGGCGCAAGGGCAGCGCCATGGAATACGTACTCAGCGCAAAAATATTCGCGGAGCCGGCGCTGCGTCTTCGCCGCCACGTGAAATTATTGCTATTTCGTAATTTACGGCATGCCTGCCACTTGCGCAAGCCCTGTCATCAGGCTGTTATGCGGCCGTGTTATACTTCACCGTTCCAGAACTATCTGCCTGTATATGAGACGAGCTCTCGTCCTGCTCTGCCTTTTTGTTTTCATCGCTTTGCCCCAGGCGTTCGCCAGCATGACCTACGCCAGCCCTTCCCCATTCCAGCATGCAGTCGCGGCCGGCGCTACCGCCACGCCCGGCTTTGTCGCGGACTGTCACGATGCCGGCACGCATGCGGGCGTGCCCGGCGACAGCTGCGGCATCGAAGAATGCGACAACGACCCCATCACGCTGTATCCGACCTCGCGCCAGGCCGTGCCGTTTTACGCCATCATTTGGCAAGCGGGACCTGGCGCACTTTCCGAAGCGGACGTGCGGCTGGCCACACGGCCGCCGCGCGTCCGCCACTGAGACGAACACAGCATCACCTTCACGCCCGGGGCACGCGCCGCCAGGCAAGCTTGATACTTACTGACTTTACAAGGTTACACACATGGAATGGTTATTTGACCCGACAATCTGGGTCGGCCTGCTGACGCTGGTCGTACTGGAAATCGTACTGGGTATCGACAACCTGATTTTCATCGCCATCCTGGCCGAGAAACTGCCGCCGCACCAGCGCGACAAGGCACGCGTGCTGGGCCTGACCCTGGCCCTCGTCATGCGCCTGGGCCTGCTCTCGCTGATTTCCTGGCTGGTCACGCTGACTACGCCATTGTTTTCCATATGGACATTCTCGTTTTCAGGGCGCGACCTGATCCTGCTCCTGGGCGGCCTGTTCCTGCTGTTCAAGGCCACCAGCGAACTGCACGAGCGCCTGGAAGGCGTCACCCACGCGCAGACGGGGCCGAAAGTCTATGCCGGCTTCGGCCTGGTGGTCGCGCAGATCGTCGTGCTGGACGCCGTCTTCTCGCTCGACGCCGTCATCACGGCCGTCGGCATGGTGGAAAACCTGTATGTCATGATGGCAGCCGTCATCATTTCCATCGTCGTCATGATGCTGGCCTCGAAGGTGCTCACGCGTTTCGTCAACGCCCACCCCACCGTCGTGGTGCTGTGCCTGAGCTTCCTGCTGATGATCGGCCTGTCGCTGGTGGCCGAAGGCCTGGGCTTCCACATTCCGAAAGGCTATCTGTATGCGGCCATCGGTTTCTCGATCGTCATCGAGTTTTTCAATCAACTGGCGCGCCGCAACTTCCTCAAGCTGCAATCGAACGCCCCGCTGCGCGACCGCACGGCGCAAGCCGTGCTGAGCCTGCTGGGCGGGCGCAAGGGCCGCGAAGCCGTCGAGGAACATGAAGTCAAGGAAATGCCCGACGTCTCCGCCTTCGGCGTGGAAGAGCGCAACATGGTCAGCGGCGTGCTGACCCTGGCCGAACGTTCGATCCGCTCGGTGATGACGCCGCGCGGCGATGTCTCGTGGGTGAACCTCAACGACAGCAGCGAAAAGATGCTCACCTTGCTGCGCGACACGCCGCACAGCATGATTCCTGTCTGCAATGATGACCTCGACAACGTGGTCGGCATCGCGCGCAGCAAGGACCTGATCGAGGACCTGGTATCGCACGGCAAGATCGACCCGGCCAATATGCGCGAAGCAGTCGTCGTGCCGGAAGCGGCCGGCGTGCTGAAAGCCATGGAAACGCTGAAGCGCTCGCGCGGCCAGCTGGTGCTGGTGGTTGACGAGTTCGGCACGGTGCAAGGCGTGCTCACGCCGATCGATATTCTCGAAGCCATCGCCGGCGAATTCCCCGACGAGGACGAGCAGCCGGACGTGGAAGTGCTGGGCCCCGGCCACTGGCGCATCGATGGCGCGACGGACTTGCACTATCTGGAGCAAGTGTTCGAGACGGAAACCCTGGTCAGCGAAGACGGCGAGTACAACTCGCTGGCCGGCTTCCTGCTGGCGCATTTCGAGAACATGCCGGCCGTGGGCGAAGTGCTGGAGCTCGACGGCTTGCGCTATGAAATCATCGAGGCGGACGAGCGCCGCATCGCCTGCGTGGACGTGCGCCGCATCGAGCCCGATCACAGTTTGTAACACAATGGCAAGCGTGCCCCGCTTGCCTTGGCGTATGCTGGTGTCTGCCAATACGGAGACACCAGACAATGAAATTACCGCTGCTACGCATGACCCTGCTGGCCTGCGCCGCCCTCGGCCTCCAGACCGGCGCCCAAGCCGCCGCGCCATCGGCCACCATCAAGCCGGGCCTGTGGCAAGTCGACAGCAAGATGGCGTCGCCCGACGCCGCCACCGACAATGCCATGTCCATGGTGCTGCAACAGCTGGGCAACCTTCCTCCAGATCAACGCAAGCAGCTTGAAGCCATGGCCGCCAGCCGCGGCATGGCCATGCCCACCGTTGGCGCCGACGGCGCCGTGCGCGTGACAGCCTGCGTAACGCCGGAAATGGCGGCGCGCAAGCAGATTCCCACGGGCCAGCCCGGCGATTGCAAATCGAAAAACACCGACATCGCGGGCGGCATGCAAGTGTCATTTACTTGCGCCAATCCGAAATCGAGCGGCGAAGGCAAGGTGCTGTTTACGGGCGACCAGGCATTTTCCATGCAGCTGGCGGTGACGACCAGCGCGCGCGGCACGCCGGAACAGGTGAATGTGGCAAGTACAGGCAAGTGGCTGGCGGCAAGCTGCCCTGCCCCGTCAGCCACGGCGGTTCAGAAACCGTAACGGCAGCCCGGCTTGAACGCCCTGCTGATCCTGCTCCGGCCGCATGGCGGACACGGCGGGATCAGAAGCCGTGACGGAAGCCCAGGTTGAACGCCGCATCGCCGCGGCCGCTGTCGCTGGCATTGCCCACCGTGTAGCGGGCGCCGTTCCTGTTGTGGATTTTCGCGTAGGACGCATAGAAGTCGCTGCGTTTTGACAGCGAATACGTGAGACCGACAGCCACCTGGCTGGCGTCGCGGTTGGCCAGGTCGCGGTCATCCTTGCGCACATACGAGGCCAGCACTTTGAAGCCGCCCACGGGCACGGATAGCCCCAGCAGGGTGTCGCGGCTGTCGGACGACGATTGCGACAGGGCCAGCGAGCTGTAGTCATTGCTGGGGTCCCATGGCGAGCTGCCGTAGCCCTTGTTGACGCCCAGTGCCACGAAGGCGGTGGCCACTTTCAGGTCGACATTCGCCGCGATCAGGGTGTTGCGCGCCGACATATCGATGGCGGGCAAGGTGCCGCTGGCGAGGATCAGGCTATTCTTGCGCTGGTGCGAAATGCTGACATTCACGGCGCCGGCCGAGTAGCCCAGGGTGGCGCCATACGCGCGGTTGTTGGCGCTGCTGTACGGCGACTCGCCAAAGCTGTAGATGGCGCTGGCCGTCACGCCGCGCAAGGCGGGGGTTTCATATTTGATGGTGTTGTCGTAGCGCTTGACGCTGTAGCCGGCCAGGTTGCTGGCGCTGCCGGCCATGCCGCCCTTGAAGGGGTCGGCCACATCGGTCAGGGTCAGGTATTGCGGATTGTACTGGCGCCCCAGGGTCAATGCACCGAGGCGGCTGTCGAGCCCGACATATGCCTGGCGGCCGAACAGGCGGCCATCCTCGGACTGGCCCGTGTCGTTCTGGATACCCGCTTCCAGGGTAAACACGGCGGAAACGTCGTTGCCCAGGGCCTCGCGGCCCTGCACGCCCAGGCGCGAGCCGGAAGCGACGCCGCCCGACACCTTGGTGCCGGCGCAATTGCCCGTGCAACCGCGTTCGGCGACGATGCCCGCATCGAGCACGCCGTACACGGCAACATTGCCGGATGCCGCGCTGCCAGCGCCATCGGCAGCCTGGGCCGGCGCGTACAGCGCCATCGGCCCCATCCCTATCACAGCAAGCGCAAAAAACGAGGTCTTCATGATAAATATCTCGGTAACGTGAAAAGTAAACTACCCGGTATCGATCAGGACATGCGCTGTGTGTCTGACCTAAGTGTTACCTTATCCTCGATTTTTGTCCAGCAATCTGTGCGTTGTTCCACAGAAACCTCAGCTTAGGCGCCGTCAAGGCGTCGTACACTGACAACACGCAAACAACGAGCATACTGCGGGCTTTTTAGCGCAAAATGACGGCAGAAGCAGGCCCTGCGAACAAGCAACGTTCGGTGGCGAACATTGCACGATCCGGCGCAGGCGGTACACTACTGGTTTTACCGACAGCGGCTCGCCCGTTTTTTCTGCATGCTAGCTATCCTCGAACGCATTGATCCCAACTCCAGCAATATCGACTTGCTGGTGGAATTGTTTAACTCACTGCGTCCCAAGCGCCCCCACGACAGCGCTACCGCGATCGCCAACGTGCGCACCCTGCGCCAGCTTCTCAAAGGTAACCCCGCGCAAGCCCGCGCCCTGCACGAATACGTGCTGCGCGTGCTGTCCGCGCGCCGCCACGCCAGCCTGTACACCGACATCGGCGTGCTGTCGAACAGCGGCTTTTTCACGGAATTGAAACGCCGCATCGCCTACCGCATGCTGCCGCCCGCCCTTGGCGATGAATACCTGAACGACGCGCTCGACCAGGTGCTGTACCTGAATACCGATTACCTGTGGATCAGCAACGTGCCCGCCACAGACTGGCTGGAACTGTTCGACGTGCTCACCAGCGACGACATCGAACTGGCCGTCGGCGACGGCAATATCATGCTGCCAGGCATGCTCGACGCCATCCGCACCCTGTCCTACCGCGTCTGCGCCATGGGACTGGAGCCGGAATTGACGCGTTTTCACAACGAAATCGAAGTCTTCCACTCGCCGTTCATGGTGCAAAACACGGAAGTGAACGCCTACCTGGATGCATACACGAATTTGCTGCACGGCGATATCGAGCACATCGAAGATGCGCGCCACCTGCTGGTCATGCTCGACCAGTGCGACGCCGTGATCGCCAAGATCCGCAAGAAGGCGCTGTACCAGGGCACCAGCATTCCCCTGACGTATCTGCTGGTGGCACTGGCGCAAAGCATCGACCGCCTGCGCAAGCTGCTGTTCCTGGTCGACACCAGCGGCGAACTGCCCGCATCAAACAACGTGGACATCGCCGCCATCACGGTCGACGCCACGCAGGATTTGCTGCACCCGCAACCGGTCAGCCGGCGCCGCGCCGGTGCCGTCTCGCTGGCGCTGGAACTGATCGAGGCGCACAACAACAAGTACAAGGTCAGCGACCTGTTTTCCGACAATATCAACTTGCTGGCACGCAATGTGACGGAAAACGCCAGCCGCACGGGCGAGCACTACATCGCTGAAAACCGCCGCGAAATGGGCGCCATGTTCCTCTCGTCGGCGGGCGCCGGCATCATCATCGGTTTCATGGCGCTGTTCAAGATTTTGATGTCCTACCTGCGCTCGGCGCCGCTGGTCGAAGCCTTCATGTTCAGCATGAATTACTCGATCGGCTTCATGTTCATCCATCTGCTGCACTTCACGGTGGCCACCAAGCAGCCGGCCATGACGGCGTCGCGCATCGCGGCCGGCCTGCATAGCAAGGATGGCAGGAATATCGACCTCGACAGCATGGCCGAACTGATCAATAAAGTCTTCCGCACGCAAAACATGGCCGTGCTGGGCAACCTGGCCACCGCCATCCCCACGGCGTGGCTGATCGCGCTCGGCTACAAGGCGATCACCGGCCACAACCTGGTGACGCCCGAGAAAGCCATGCACTTGCTGCACGATATCGATCCCATCGGCAGCCCCGCCATTTTCTACGCCATGATCGCCGGCGTGTGCCTGTTCGTCGCGGGCCTGATTTCCGGCTACTACGACAACCAGGCGCTGTACACGCGCTGGGCGCAGCGCATCGCGCAATTGCGCGGCCTGGGCCGTGTCATCGGCCAGGAGCGCCTGCAGCGCCTGGGCCTGTACCTGGAAAACAATCTGGGCGGCCTGATGGGTAACTTCTATTTCGGTATCCTGCTGGGCTCCATCGGCACCCTGGGTTTCCTGATCGGCTTGCCTATCGATATCCGCCACATCACCTTCTCGGCCGCCAACTTCGCCACGGCGCTGGTAGGACTCGACCACAACATGAGCTGGCAGCTGGCCGTCAAGTCGCTGTCGGGCATCTTCGCCATCGGCACGGCCAACCTGCTGGTCAGCTTCGGCCTGGCCCTGTGGGTGGCGCTGCGCTCGCGCCAGGTCCGCTTCAAGCACGGCATGCAATTGCTGAAGATCCTCGGCAAGCGTTTCCTGAAGGCCCCCATCGTCTTCTTCTTCGGCTCGAAAAACCCGCCGCCACTGGCGCTGGTGGACGAGTCGGCTAACCTGTCACCTACCACCAAGGCTCAAAAATGACCGCCAGGCGCATGCAACCCTGCCTCACCGCCCTACTGCTGTGCTGGACCCTGGCTGCATGCGCTTCGCTGCCCGACGTCAAGAATCTCAATACCACGCTGGAACCCGTGGCCTCGCCCAAGGTCGTCAACGGCAAGGGCGCCGTGCTGAACGTCAACAGCCGGGCCGCCCTGCTCAACAAGCGCTGGGCCAAGTCCGGCATGGACTTGAAAACCCAGGCCGCGCTGGAAGAGGCGGCCACGGGCGTGCCTTTAATCAAGGGCAACAAGGTCACCCTGCTGTTTGACGGCCCGCAAACCATGGCCGCCATGTTCCAGGCCATCAGCGAAGCGAAGAACAGCATCAACCTGGAAACGTATATCTTCGACCAGGACCCGCTGGGCCTCAAATTTGCCGACATGCTGATCGAAAAGCAGCAGGCGGGCGTGACGGTCAACGTCATCTATGACAGCGTGGGTACCATCGGCGTGCCACAGGCGTTTTTTGACCGCATGCGCGCGGCCGGCATCCACCTGGTGGCATTCAACCCCGTCAACCCGGCCAAGCTGAAGGGCGAAGACTGGAAGATCAACAACCGCGACCACCGCAAGGTGTTGATCGTCGACGGCAAGACGGCGTTTACGGGCGGCATCAATATCAGCGACACCTACGCCAAGAGCTCGCTGTTCCGCTCGAAATCCAAGCCCACCGACAAGAAGGACGTGGGCTGGCGCGATACCCACGTGAAAGTGGAAGGCCCGGCCGTGGCCGCCTTCCAGTGGCTGTTCATCCGCACCTGGGCCCAGCAGGACCAGGCCGACCTGCCCGACGCCAGCTACTTCCCCGCCCTGCCCGATGTGGGCGACAAACTCGTGCGCGTGGTGGCCAGCGAGCCGGACGGCGGCTTTGAAATCTACAAGGCGTATATCCTGGCCATCCAGGAAGCGAAAAAATCCATCCACATCACCTCCGCCTATTTCGTGCCCGACCAGCAGACGGTCGATGCGCTGGTGGCGGCCGCCAGACGGGGCGTGGACGTGAAAGTGGTGCTGCCCGGCGTGTCCGACAGCGGCCTGGTATTTCATGCGGGACATGCGCTGTACGACCAGTTGCTGGCCGGCGGCATCCGCATCTATCATTTGAAACTGGCCGTGCTGCACGCCAAGACGGCCGTCATCGACGGCGCCTGGTCGACCGTCGGCTCGACGAATATCGACATGCGCAGCTTCCTGCACAACAGCGAGCTGAACGTGGTGGTGCTGGGCGACAGCTTCGGGCGCGAAATGGAAAATGCCTTCCAGGAAGACTTGCGCGATTCGGAGGAAATCACCAAGGCCAAGTGGGAATCGCGGCCCTGGGCCGACCGCATGAAGGAATGGGCCGCGCGCTTCATGCATTACTGGCTGTAGGTCGGATTAGCGCAGCGTAATCCGACATCCACTGGCATTAGCAAAGCCAACAATATTGTCCGATTACGCGGGACAATGTCCCGCTAATCCGACCTACAGCGGCACACGCCGCCCTGGCGCCCGGACGCGTCCGTACCGACCATTGCAAACTCGGCACTGCCCTCGTCCCGGGCGCAGGGTGGCGCTGGTCGGCGTAGGTCGGATTAGCGCAGCGTAATCCGACATCACCACAGCCATTAGCAAAGCCAACAATATTGTCCGATTACGCGGGACAACGTCCCGCGTAATCCGGCCTACAGCGGCACACACCGCCCTGGCGCCCGGACGCTTCCGTGCCGATCTTTGCAAACTCGGCGCTGCCCTCGTCCCAGGCGCAGGTTGGCGCTGGTCGGCGTAGGTCGGCGTAGGTCGGATTAGCGCAGCGTAATCCGACATCACCACAGCCATTAGCAAAGCCAACAATATTGTCCGATTGAGCGGGACAACGTCCCGCGAATCCGACCTACAACGGCCGCAGGCTGGCCCACACGCCGCCCTGGCGCTCGAACGCTTCCGTGCTGACTTTTTCAAAGTCGGCATTCTCTTCACTCCAGCTGTAGCGCTCGACGCGGATGCAGCTGGGCTCCACTTTCAGTACATTAAAGGAATTCGACTCGCCCCTGCCCCGCGTGGACGTAGCCGTGCCTGCCTGCACCATCAGCGCCGCGTAGCCGGCGATCTTGTAGCGCTCGGCCGTGTTGCCCGCCACGCTGGCATGCAAGTGTCCTGCCAGCAGCAAGTCGACGCCGCACTCGGAAAACATTTGCAGGGCCTGCGGCGCGCGGTCGACCAGGTCGTCCTTGTCGAAGTTCTCGGGCAAGTCGAACGGGTGATGCGTGACGATAATGCGCGTCAGGCCGGGCGGCAAACGGCCCAGGCGTTCACGCAGGAAATCGATCTGCTCGTGGCTGATGCGGCCATCCTTGAAAGTCAGGGAACGGGCCGTGTTGATGCCCAGCACGGCGATTTCTTCATCCACGTATTCGGGCGACAGATCGTCCGTCAGGTAGCGCCGGTATTTCACCAGCGGCGTCAGGAAGCGGGAAAAGACGTTGTATAGCGGCACGTCATGGTTGCCCGGCACGACGATCTGCGGCCCCGGCAAACTGTCAAGAAACGCCCGCGCCTGCTGGAATTGCACGCTGCGGGCGCGCTGCGTCAGGTCGCCCGAGACCACCACCACATCGGGTTCCAGGCGCTCGACCAGCACGCGCAGGGGAGCCAGCAGGGCCGCATCGACCTTGCCGAAATGCAGGTCAGACAAATGCACGATGGTACGCATGTTTCCTCCTAGGCCGGCGCGGACGCCGGCACGAGCACCTCCAGCGCGGCGGGGCGGATCCGGTAATGCAGCGGTGTATTCATGATGGTCACTTCGCCGTCGGTGGCCACGCGCAGGCGCCTGTGCTTCGTGGCAATTTCCAGGTCGGTGGCAGTCAGCACGTCAAAATCCTTGGCCTGCGACAACTTGCCGAACAGCGCGTGCAGTGCCAGCTTCAGCAGTCCCAGGCGGCCCGGGCGCTGCGCCACATACAGGCTCAGCTGGCCGCCATCGAGCCGCTCGCGCTCGCCGATATTCAAGCCCTCCATCAGGTATTCATTGTTGCCGATAAAGACGAACGGCGTGCGCCGCGCATGCACGGCATCGTTGAGTTTCAATTGCACGCTGAGGAAGGGATAGCGGCGCAGCGCGGCCACCAGGGCCCAGCTGAAGGCCAGCCACTTGCCGCGCCCCAGGCGGCGCTGCTGCTTTTCGCGGTCGCGCACGATATCGGGATACAGGCCCAGGCTGGAATTATTCAGGAAGATGCGGCCATTCACCTCGCCCACGTCGACCTGGTGCGGCACGCCCTGCGCCACATTGGCGATGGCCGCATCGAGTTCCAGCGGAATGTTCAGATCCTTGGCGAAATGATTCAAGGTACCCAAAGGCAACACACCGAACGGCGTGCCGCTGCCCACGACGACGGAGGCGACGGCGTTGATGGTGCCATCGCCGCCGCCGGCGACGACGATGGGCGCGCCATCGCGCAGCGCCTGCTCGGCCGTGGCGATCATCTCGGCGCCGCTTTGCGCCAGGGTGATGGCGGCGTCGAGGCCGACGGCGGCAAATTTGGCTTCCAGTTGCCGCGCCCAGTCGGGTGCGTAGCCGCAGCCGGCGCCCCCGTTGATGATGACTGCAATCTTGCTCAGGACAGTTTCCCCTATTTGGTTTGCCGGATATGCCGGCGGCGGCGCAGGGTCGACACGCCGGCGATACAGATGGCCAGCCAGCCATAGCTTTCCGCCATCGCCGCCAGCACATCGCTCAGGTAATGCGCCCCCAGGTAAATACGGCTGAAGCCCACCAGTGCGGCCATCAGGAATGCCGCCAGCGCGATGGCGATGCGCTTGCCCCAGGCGCCCGGCGCCGTCTGGCAAATCAGGTAGGCGGCCAGCAAACCGTACAGGGCCGTCGAGGTGGCCGTATGCCCACTGGGAAAGCTGTACGTGCTGAGGGCCGTCTGCAGGATGGGCTCGTCAAAACTGGGGCGCGCACGCGCAAATACATACTTTAGCAGCAGGTTGAGGAACATGACGCCCGGCATGGTGATCACCAGGGTAAACAGCCAGTAAGTGGCGCCCTTGCGGTACCAGTACCAGCCCAGCAGGGCCGCCAGCGTAATGGCGCCGATCACGCCATGCATATGCGTGATCACCAGCAGGCAGCGCGTGATCCACGGCACCGCATGCTGGTTGAACCACTGCGCCACCTGCAGGTCGATCACCGTGATCCGGGCCATGCCCATGACGGCTTCGGCGATTTCGTGGAAGACCACGATGGCGACCAGCATCAGGGCCACGCCCACCGTCATGTGCAGCCCCAGTTCGCCTTCGGGCGACAGGCGCGCCTCGACGAAGCGGCGCAGTTTCGTGGTCCAGCCCGTGGTCATGCCCATGTCATTCTTGTGTTGCAAACTGCTTACTCCTCAAGTTCGGTGCAGTGATCAAAAAAACCACACCAGTAAAAAAATACTGTTTATTCATACAGTAGCTGTGTTTTCATACAGTAGTTATGCTATTCTGATGACTCGTTCAACACATCTCCCTCAAAGGAATTGTCATGGCAACATTGAATAGCGGTTTTGGCTCACGGTTTGGCCTGGAATACGCCCCAAGCTCTTTCCTCGTCCGCATGGGCAAGCGCGAAATCCTCGTCTGCCGCGACTTCCGCAAGCGCTACTACACCGTCAATCCCTTGATCGAGTGCGGTACGGGCATCGAGCCGGGCTATGTTGAAGTGCTGCTGATGCGCCGCTGGTTGTTGATCTTATCTAAAGCGCATTAAATACGCCTTAAAAATCTGCTGCGCGGCGCGATTTTCGGCCTGCGAGGCGCGCTGTACCAAAGTACAGCTGCGCTTCTTGGCCAGCGGGGGCGCCAAGCCTCGTTGCCGCTCGCTACGATTTTTTCTCGGCGTATTCCGGGGCTTTCAACAGCCTTGCTTGAAAGCTCCGCCCGGCCACGCCGGGAGCGCGCCAGTACCGGCCAGCAGCACGCTGGCCGACCCCTCATTACTGTGTGCGTTCCGGTGCGGCCGGGCTGGCAGGTGTGGCGCCGCGATTGCTAGCTGCTGTCGCTGGCGGTGCGCTGTCAAACACATTCGCTTCGTACCACAGTGTTACGAACAGCACCATCACGACGGGGCCGATGAACAGGCCCACGAGTCCCAGGGTTTCCACGCCGCCCAGAATGCCGAACAGCACTGCCAGGAAAGGCAGGCGGGTGGCATTGCCGATCATGCCGGGCCGCACGAAATGGTCGGCCACGAACAGCACCACGGTGCCCCACACGGCCACGCCGATGGCGGCGCCCACCTTGGCCTGGAACAGCAGCACGGCGGCCGCGCACAGATAGGCCAGCGGCGCGCCGAACGGGATGATGGCCAGGATGCCCGTGGCAAATGCCCACAGGGCCGGTGACGGCAGACCGGCGAGCGCGTAGGCAATGCCGATCAGCACGCCCTCGGCCAGCCCCACCAGCACCAGGCCGTTGACGGTGGCGCGGATGGCCGTGGGAATCTTTTGCGCATAGCGTCCCCACCGTTCCGGGCGCAGGAAATGGCTGCCGATGGCGGTGATCTGGCGCGTCAGCGCTTCGCCATCCTTGTAAAAGAAAAACAGGCACAAAAACGCCAGGCCGAAATCGACCAGGCGGTGGAAGACATCGGCGCCGAGGATTTTAAGCATGTCGCGCGCGGAATGAAAGCCGCCCACGGCGCTGCCCGCAAAGAAGTGGCCCAGGCCATGGGGCTGGCTCAGGGTGGCTTGCCACCAGTCGCCGATGGCATTGCCGGCCAGGGGAATTTGCGCCACCCAGCCCGGCACGGGCAAGCCATTGCTATTTGCATTGACGACGAAATTGGCCAGCATCGGCACTTCGCGCGCCGCCTGCGCCACGCCCAGCAGCACGGGAATGATGAAGATGCAGGCAAACGCCAGGGTCAGCACGGCAGCCGCAATGATGGGGCGCTGGCCCAGCGCCGCGCGCACGCGCAGATACAGGGGCCAGGTGGCCACGCACAGGATGCCGGCCCAGACCAGGGGCAGGAAAAAGCGCTGCATGACGAAACCCGTCAGGGCAATCAGGGCCAGGGAAAAGCCTGCGCTGAGAATATCGCGCTGGGTATCGCTCATACCGCTCCATTCATGCCCGCACCAGGGAAAGTGGCGGGCGTGGCTATGCGCCAGTTGCGCAGCCGTAGCGTAACACGGCACTTGCCGGGGCGGCCTTACACCAGGCCAAGCTCCACCGGCGCCACGCCGACAAACACCTGATCCAGCTGCGCCGTACTCAAGCCAAAGGTGCGGCGCAGCAAGCCGCCCAGCACGGCGCGGTATTCATTGAGCACCGGCATGTCGCGGTTCTGGAACAGGGTCGCTTGCCCGATCGCCACTTGCTCTCCGGCCACTTGCTTGCCCTGGATACCACCGCCCAGCACCCAGAACACGCTGCCGTGGCCATGGTCCGTGCCGCGGTTGCCGTTTTCGCGGAAGGTGCGGCCAAATTCGCTGACGACGACGACCAGCGTCTTGCGCCAGGCGCTGCCCATTTCCTGCGAAAACGCGGACAAGCCCCGCCCCAGTTCGTCGAAGCGCCCCGCCAGGTAGCCGTTGGCGCCGCCCTGCCCCACGTGGGTATCCCAGCCGCCAACGTCGACAAAGCCGATGTTGTATTTGTCCTTCATCAAGCGGGCGATGCGCTGCGCCTCCAGTTCAAAGCCGCGGGTAGAGATGGCGTTGCGGTTGGCCGCCAGCATTTCTCCCGTCAGTTCCTTCGTCACATCGTCGCGCACGACAAAACCGGCGGCCACCGGCTGCTGCAAGGGCGTGCCCCGGTACATGGCGGCGATGATCTGGCTTTGACGCGCATCAATGCCCGCCTTGCCCACCGAGCGCAGCGCCATGTTCGGCACTTGCACGCCGCCCTGGAAGATCAGCGGCAGCTGGTCCGTGAAGGCGATGGCCGGATTGAGCGGATTGGCCTTGCTGCTGTTCAAGGTCTGGACCAGGCGGTTCAAAAAGCCAGAACGGAAATCGCGGCGCTTGCCCAGTTCCTGGCCCAGCTCGATCGTATCCTGCGTCTCGAAATGGCTGCGCGTCACATCCGTCGTGCCGGCAAACGGGATAAACGCCGCCTCGCCGCTGTTGAACATGGGATAGATGGTCTCGCGCAAGGCCGGATGCAGCGCCCAGTCCCCATTCAGGGCCAGCGCGCCGTTTTCCATGCCCGGCTTCGCGATGGCGATATTCGGCCGCGCCGCATAATAGAAATCGCTGCCGACAGGCACCAGCAAGTTGTTCGCGTCATAGCCGCCGCGCAGGAAGACGAACAGCAGCTTCGCGTCCGTGGCGGGCGCGGCCAGCAGGCTGCCCGCGTGGGTCAGCAAGGGCGCGGCGGCCAGGGCTTTCAACAGGTCACGACGGTGCATGGCAGTCCTCCGGTGTCTACTTAACGGTGCATCATTTCTGGCGACGAAAGAAAAAACGTGTTCCATTCCTGCGGCGAGGCGGCCTGCTCCAGGGCCTGGCGCGTGGCCGGACTCAAGGTGGCTTGCAGCGACTGGTAATACAGGGCGCTGGCCAGTTGCGGGAACGCCACTTTTTCCTGCGGCTGCGGGCCATCCGTCTTGAACAGGCCGGCGCTGCCCGAACCGATGGTGCGGGCGATATCGAAGCGCGTCGTCATCTGGCCGGGGCTGGCCCAGGACGCATCCGTCAGCGGGTAGCCGTCCGGCGTCTGGCGGCCGTACAAAGGCTGGCCCATGCGCGAAAGCCAGCTCAGCATGGGGCCCGCGTTGAGGATGGGCTTGTCGTCATAGCTGAGCCGCACGGCCGATACCACATAATGCATGGGGTCCTTGAATTTCTTGCCCAGCGACTGCTTGAATTCCTCACTGGCAAACATGGTGTGCAGCACGTCGGCGATCATGCCGTCGCTGTGCTCGAAGGTGGCCGCCATGCGCGCCACCAGCGCTTCGGGCGGATTGTCGCCGACGAAATACTGGGCCAGCTTGCCGCTGATAAATTTCGCGGTGGCGCGACTGCGGCTCAGGCGGTCCAGCGCTTCATCGAGCTCGGCCAGGCCCCGGCCCTTCACCGGGTGTCCGAGGAACTGCTTATCGCCATAATCGTGGCGGTTCGGATTGAACTCGAACAGGCCACGGCGCACGTATTGGCCTTGCAGCGCCGGCTTCACCTTCGGCGTCTCGGCGCCCAGGTTCACGCCCACGCCCGTCAGGATGCGCGCCAACTCCTGCACGTCCATCTGGCTGTAGCCGCCATTCACGCCCAGGGTGTGCAGCTCCATCAGCTCGCGCGCATAGTTTTCATTGATGCGTTTGGCGGCGTTGGCTTCATTGTCCAGGTAGCGCAGCATGGCCGGATGGTGCACGGTGGCGCCCAGCAAGTCGCGGAATTTCCCCAGGGCGTGCGGCGCGATGGCGGTCGCCTCGTAATCGCCGACCATGGCGCGCAAGTTGTGCTTGCCCTGGTGCACGCTGAAATGGTTGAGCCAGAACCAGCTCAGCTGCTGCTGCAGCTGGTTCGGCGAATACACGTCAAGCAGCAGCGAGCGCGTGGCCGCTTCGCGCGCCAGGCGGTTGAGTTCCTGCTGATAGTCTTTTTGCGCCAGTTTCTTGGCCTCGTCGTCCATGACGGCGGCGGACGCTTTGCGCTTTTGCTCCATGGACAGCACCAGCTGGTCGAGCGGCACCTGGCTGATGCTCATGGCGTCGATCTGCGCCTGGATGGCGGGCGGCAAGCGGGCTGGACCTGGATGCAATTGCGCCTGCAGGTAGCGCTGCCAGCCTTCCTCTTGCACCTGGCGCGCGCTGCCTGCATTCACGCCCCAGCTGACCCGCTCGAGCATGGCGAGCGCCTGTGCGGGATGGTCGGCGTGGACGGGCTGTTGCGTCGCTGGTCCGGCACAGCCGGCCAGGCACAGTGCGGCAAGCACGACGGCGGGTAGCAAGCGTTTCGGCAACATGGCGCTCCTTCAGGCGGTTTTCAGCAAAATGCAAGAGTACGCCCAGCTCGAGCCGCGCATGATTGCCATTTGCAACGAGTTGTAATGAAGAATGCTTTATGCCAGGGCCGCACACTGTTCCCGCAGGAAATCTCGCAGCTGCAGCACCAGCGGCGTCACTTGCGCCCGGTGCGTGCATACCAGGTGCAAGGGCGTGGCCTCGCCCGCCACCTCGGGCAGCAGCAGTTGCAAACGGCCGGCGGCCACGTCGCCAGCCACATCGAGCCGCGACTTATACGCGATGCCCAGGCCCGCCACGGCCCAGCGCCGCACCAGCTCGGCATCGTCGGCGCTGCGGTTGCCGCTCACCTGCAGCGTCACCTGCTCGCGCTGCGGCAGGCGGTAAAACGTCCAGCGGTCGTGCAAGCCATCTTCCAGCGCGAAGCGCAAACAATTGTGCTGCGCCAGCTCTTCCAGCGCCAGCAGGGGGCCGTGCGCGCGCAGATATTCCGGCGAAGCCACCAGTACGCGGTCATTCGCGGGGGCGATGGGCATGGCGATCAGCGAGGAGTCGTCCTGCTGGCCGTAGCGCAGGGCCACGTCGACTTGCTGGCGTACCATGTCGGCCACCCGGTCGCTGACGCTGAGCTGGTAGCGCAGCTTCGGGTGGCGCTGCTGGAAAGCATCGAGCCAGCCCAGCATCAGATTGCGGCCCAGATCGGAAGGCATGGCAATTTTCAAGGTTCCGCCGAAACTGTCCTTGCTAGCCAGCAGTGCGTCACGGCCCGCGCGCAGCAGGCGCAAGGCTTCGCGCGCGTGTTCGAGATATTGCGTGCCTTCCGGCGTCAGGCTCAGCGAACGGGTGGTACGGGCCAGCAGGCGCAAGCCCAATTCCCCTTCCAGACGCTTGACGGCGGCGCTGGCCAGCGCGGGCGAAATGCCGAGCTCGCGCGCGGCTGACGACAGGCTGCCCCGGTCGGCCGTGCATACGAATACCTGCAAGTCATCGAGTCGCAGCAATTTTCAGCATTCCTTTGAAAGTGTTTCGGTACGCGCCCACTTTTACCCAGGCGTAAAAGTGGCCATGATACGTCATCAGGCCTGCATGGCCACGCTAACAATGCTGTCGGATTACGCGCGATACCACCGCGCTGATCCGACCTGCGCCGACTCCGTTACTGTTTTATCAAAGGAAACACATGAAAGCCATCGCCTACCGCCACAGCCTGCCCATCACCGATGCCGACGCCCTGCTCGACATCGAACTGCCCGTGCCCGTCGCCACGGGGCGCGACTTGCTTGTCGCCGTGCACGCCATCTCCGTCAACCCCGTCGACACCAAGGTGCGCAAGAACCGCGCGCCGAAGGACGACCAGCCGGAAGTGCTGGGCTGGGATGCGGCCGGCGTCGTCACCGCCGTCGGCCCCGACGTGAGCCTGTTCCAGGTGGGCGACAAGGTCTGGTACGCGGGCGCCATCAACCGTCCCGGCAGCAACAGCCAGTTCCAGCTGGTTGACGAACGCATCGTCGGCCACATGCCAGCCAGCCTGGATTTCGCGCCCGCCGCCGCCCTGCCTTTGACGGCCATCACGGCCTGGGAATTGTTGTTCGACCGCCTGCAGATCAGCCGCGACAGGAATCTCACGGGCAAGTCCCTGCTGGTGATCGGCGCGGCCGGCGGCGTCGGTTCCGTGCTGCTGCAACTGGCGCGGCAGTTGACGGGCGTGACCATCATCGGCACGGCCTCGCGTCCGGAAACGGCGGCGTGGGTGCGGGAACTGGGCGCCCACCACGTGATCGACCACAGCTTGCCGCTGGCTGCGGAAATCACGCGCCTGGGCTTGCCGCCTGTCGATTATGTGATCAGCCTGAACCAGACCGACAGGCATTTCGAACAGATCGTCGAACTCATCGCGCCACAGGGCAAGTTTGCCCTGATCGACGATCCCGAGCAGATCGACGTGCGCAAGTTCAAGGGCAAGAGCGTGTCCCTGCACTGGGAACTGATGTTTACCCGCTCGCTGTTCCAGACGGCCGACATGGTCAAGCAGCATGAATTGCTCGACGAACTGGCGCAGCTGGTGGACGCTGGCGTCATCAAGACCACCCTGGCCGAGCGCTTCGGCACCATCAACGCACAAAATCTGAAGCGCGCGCATGCCCTGCTGGAAAGCAATACGGCCAAAGGCAAGATCGTGCTGGAAGGGTTTTAAGCGAGCAATATCCGCCCCAACGGCAAGTAGCGGGGTCGGCCCCTGAGGGTCCGACCCAGAACTTGCTATCGGCTTGAAAAGTGCAGCTGATTACCGTGGTGCCGTAATCAAAATAGCCCGGAAATCATTGACGTTGGTCAATGTCGGACCGGTGATCACGCTATCGCCCAGCGCCTGGAAGAAGCCGTGGCCATCGTTGTTGTCCAGGCTGTCGCGCGGCTTGATGCCCTGCGCCCAGGCGCGCTGCAGGGTGTCGGGCGCCAGATACGCTCCCGCGATCTCTTCCTGGCCATCGACGCCGTCCGTGTCGCCGGCCAGCGCATGGATACCCTCCTGCCCCTGCAAGGCGAGGCCCAGCGCCAGCAGGAATTCCACATTGCGCCCGCCGCGCCCGTTGCCGCGCACCGTCACCGTCGTTTCGCCGCCCGACAGCAGCACGCAGGGAGCGGGAAATGGCTGTCCGCGCATGGCCGTTTGCAGCGCGATGCCGGCCATGACCGTGCCCACATCGCGCGCTTCGCCCTCCAGGCTGTCGCCTAATATATAGGGCGTGACGCCGGCCGCGCGCGCCACGGCGGCGGCCGCTTCCAGTGCCAGTTGCGGCGTGGCCACCAGGGTCGTCTGCGTGCGCGCCAGGCGCGGGTCACCCGGTTTCACGGATTCGCCGCGCCCGCTTTCCAGCGTCTTGCGTATGCTGTCCGGCAAGGCGATGCCATAGCGGCGCACGATGGCCAGCGCATCGTCGCACGTCGTCGCGTCCGCCACCGTGGGGCCGGAGGCGATGTCGCCCAGCTTGTCCCCGGGCACGTCCGAGATCGCCAAGGTCACCACCTGGGCCGGATGGCAGGCGGCCGCCAATCTACCGCCCTTGATGGCGGACAAATGGCGGCGCACGCAGTTCATTTCGCCGATGGAGGCGCCGGACGCCAGCAGCGCGCGGTTCAAGGCTTGCTTGTCTTCCAGGCTGATGCCGTCCAGGGGCAAGGCCAGCAGGGACGAGCCGCCGCCCGATATCAGGCACAGCACGGTGTCATCTGCCTGCAAGTTGCCCACCAGTTCCAGCATGCGCCGCGCTGCGTCCATGCCGGCCTGGTCGGGCACGGGGTGCGACGCTTCGGCGATCTCGATGCGTGCGCACGGCACGCCGTAGCCGTAGCGCGTGACGACCAGGCCCGACAACGGCCCCGGCCAGTGCTGCTCCACGGCTTGCGCCATGGCCGCCGAGGCCTTGCCGGCGCCGATGACGATCAGGCGGCCTGCCGGCACGGGCGGCAGATGGGGCGGCACGCAGTGCGCCGGTTGCGCCGCGGCGATGGCGGCGTTAAACATGGCTTGCAGCAAGGTGCGCGGTGCTGGGGTGGTCGTCATTGTGTCTCCTCCGGGATCCGGACTCGATCATAGCAGTGCCGCTGGCCCTGCAGCTACAATGGCGGCTTGACTATCTGACAGGAATACAATGAACGACGCCATCGAATGGACCAGCCTGGCCCGCACTTTCGGCCTCTTTACCGTCACGGCCGTGGCCGAACTGCTGGGCTGCTACCTGCCCATGCTGTGGCTGAGCAACAAGGGCAGCGCCTGGCTGCTGTTGCCTGCCGCCCTCAGCCTGCTGGTCTTCGTGTGGCTGCTGACCTTGCATCCAGCCGCCAGCGGCCGGGTGTACGCCACGTATGGCGCCATCTATATCGCCACGGCCCTGGGATGGCTGTGGCTGGTCGATGGCATCACGCCCGCCTGGACCGATATCGCCGGCGTGGGCCTGGCTCTGGCGGGCGCCGCCGTGATTGCCATGGGGCACAAGGCGGCGTAAGCAGGCTCACGCCGCCTCAGCCGACTTACGCCGCGTGCTGGCGGAAGTTCGTTTCCGCCGACCACACGGCGCTGGCACGCGCCAGCAGGACGGCTTCGCCATCGGCCAGCCAGTCGTCCGCGTCGGCGATCTTCCACATGGCTTGCAGCAGCTTGCGGCGCAGGTCCGGGTCGCTGATTTCATCGAGCAGGCTGTCGATGACGCCGTTGCTCAGTTGCACGGCGCCATGCACCGTCGAGGTCAGCATGTCATCGCACAGGTTTTGCAGCAGCAATTGAAAGGCGCCCGGCTCCAGCTCGATATGCTCGAGGATCTTGCTGCTGTGCATGGCTTGCAGTTCGGCGCTGGCCAGGTTGCCATCGACAATCATCATCAGGGCCAGGATACGTCCCGCTGCCTGGGGACTGTTGACTTCATACGTACGCATAGTTTTTCTTTCGCTTATCAGTTTAAAAACGCGCCCCGCCATTGCAGGGCGCGCGGTACGGCATTTACTTCTTGTCGCTACGGGTGATGAACACGCTGGCCACGCAGCTGGACACGATCAGCACCGCCACCACCAGCAAGGACGCTTCCACCGGCACGTGGTACCACGGCATGATCAGCATCTTTGCGCCGATGAACACCAGCACCATCGCCAGGCCATACTTGAGCATATGGAAACGGTCAGCCACATCCACCAGCAGGAAATACAGGGCGCGCAATCCCATGATGGCGAACAGGTTCGACGTGAAGACGATGAACGGGTCCGTCGTGATGGCAAAGATCGCCGGGATCGAATCGACCGCGAATACCAGGTCCGTCACTTCGATCAAAATCAGCACCAGGAACAGCGGCGTGACATAGCGCAAGCCATTCTTGGCGACGAAGAAACGCTCGCCGTGGTCGCCGTCCGCCACCCGCAAGTGATGGCGGGCAAAGCGCAGCACCGGGTTGTTCGCCACGTCCGGCTCGGCATCGGCCGCCACCAGCATGCGCATGCCGGTAATCAACAGGAATGCGCCAAACAGGTACAGCACCCAGCTGAACTCGCTCACCACCCAGGCACCGGCCATGATCATCACGGCACGCATCACGATCGCGCCCAGCACGCCGTAAATCAGCACGCGGCGCTGATACTGGATCGGCACCTGGAAGGCGCTGAAGATCAGCAGGAAGACGAACACGTTATCGACCGACAGCGCTTTTTCGATCAGGTAGCCGGAAAAGAATTCCAGCGCCTTCTGGTTGGCGATCTCGGGTCCGGCCGTGCCGTTCAGATACCACCACAGGCCGCCGTTGAACAGCAGGGCCAGGCTGACCCACACCAGCGACCAGGTCGCCGCTTCCTTGACGCCCACCTTGTGCGCCTTGTTGCCGCCGAAGACAAACAGGTCGAGCGCCAGCATGAACAGGACGAATACGATAAAGCCGGCCCACATGGGTGCCGTTGCAATGCTTTCCAGGCCGTTCATCGGCGGCCTCCGTCAGTGTTGATGTCTACCTTGCAGCACATGGTGTTCTCCTCGCATGAATAACAAGCAGCCATCATATGCCTAATTAAAACATCGAACAAATCGAATATAATTAACACATACATCGAATAATTCGATGCATCAACAAACAGGATCAATGATGTCCACGCTTAACTTCAAACACTTGCGCTATTTCTGGATGGTGGCCAAGACGGGCAGCATCGCCCGCGCGGCCGAGCAGCTGCACCTGACGCCGCAATCGATCTCCGGCCAGCTGGGCGACTTTGCCGACAGCCTGGGCGTGGAGCTGTTCCGCCGCAGCGGGCGCAACCTGGAGTTGACGGACACGGGCCGGCGCATCCTCAGCCATGCGGAAGAGATTTTCAGCGCCGGCGATGAATTGCTGGAAATCGTGCGCGACCAGTCGCGCACCACGACGACGACCTTCCGCGTCGGCTGCGCCGATTCCGTGTCGAAACTGATCGCCTGCCGCCTGGTGGAACCGGCGCTGAGCCTGGCCGAACCGCTGCGCATGATTTGCCGCGAGGGACGCCTGGCCAGCCTGCTGGCGGACCTGGCCGTGCACCGGCTCGACCTGATCATCGCCGACCGCCCCATGCCGGCCCACCTGAGCGTGCGCGGTTTTAACCATTTGCTTGGCGAGAGCGGCATGACCCTGTTCGGTACCAGGGCGCTGGCCGCCACCCTGCAGGGCGATTTCCCCCAGTGCCTGGACCGCGCCCCGCTGCTGCTGCCCGGCGAGGATTTCGCCATTTACGGCCGTCTGCTGCAATGGCTCGGCGAAAACAATCTGCACCCGCGCATCGTCGGCGAATTCGACGACAGCGCCATGATGAAGGCCTTCGGCCAGTCCGGCGCCGGCCTGTTCTTTGCGCCCACCGTCATCGCGCCCCAGGTCTGCGAACAGCACGGCGTGGTGGCGCTGGGAAGGGTCGACAACCTGGTCGAGCAAGTCTATGCCATCACCACCGAGCGGCGCCTCAGCCATCCAGCCACCGTCGCCATCAGCCAGAGCGCGCGGCGCGAACTGTTCGTGTAGGCACCCGCCGCCCGCCTTGCCGCTGCGTGCTGACGACGAGCTTGCCTGGCTGCCCGCCCCGCTCCAGCAGCGCATGCGCGCGCCGCATGCTGGCACCACCCGGCAGCAGCGGCAGCAGCATCGGTATCGGTATCGGCAGCACCAGGCTGCCCCGTGGCTGGCGGTCGCCGGGCCGCAGCTGGCGCCGACAGTGCGGGCGCTGGCCGATTTCCTGGCTGGCACGGGTCTGCTGTCGTCAATTGCCCACAAATAAGGCAGAGCAAAAACATTCGAGCAAATATATCGATATAATGGCAAGTCTCCCCGACGCCCTGCGCGCCCCTTCCTGGACTTGCCGCAATGAAGCACTTGCACGACATCCCCTCTGCCTTCAAGCATGAATTTGCCAACCCGCGCCTGTGGTGGTCGCGCGCCGTCGTCGTCGGCATGGCGGCCATCGCCGGCCTCGTCGTCGTCGGCTTCACGTGGCTGGCGGAAGAGGCGCTCGATCTTTTCCTGTTTTTTAACGGCAAGGCCTGGTGGTTCGCCCTGCTGTGGACACCCGTTTGCGCCGCCGTGCTGGTCTGGCTGACGCGCCGCTACGCCATGGGCGCGGCCGGTTCCGGCATCCCGCAGGTGATGGCGACCCTGGACCCGGCCGTCGCGCCGGAGCAGCGTTCACTGTTTGTCTCGCTGAAACTCAGCGCCGCGAAGATCCTGCTGACGGCGGGCGGTTTACTGGGGGGCTTGTCCCTGGGGCGCGAAGGCCCTTCCGTGCAAATCGCCGCCGGCGTCATGCTGGCCGCGCGCCGGGCGCTGCCGCGCCACTCGCAAGTGAGCGCCCATTCGCTGCTGGTGGCCGGCGGCGCGGCCGGCATCGCGGCCGCCTTCAACACGCCGCTGGCCGGCGTCATGTTCGCCATCGAGGAACTGTCGCGCTCGCCGGAGCAGCGCAACAGCGGCCTGATCGTCGCTGGCATCGTGCTGGCCGGCATGATGGCCGTCTCCATCCACGGCAACGCCACGCACTTCGGCATCATCCACCCTGGCCCCATCGGCCTGGCGCTGGCCCTGCCCGGCTTGCTGGTAACCTTGGTGGCCGGCGTGGCGGGCGGCCTGTTCGCGCGCCTGCTGCTGGCCTCCGCGCGCGGCAATCCGCTGGGCAAGCTGTCCGCGTGGAGAACTGGCCGTCCCGTGCTGTTCGCCGCCGTCTGCGGATTATTGGTGGCGGCGATCGGCATCGCCAGCCATGGCGCCACCTTCGGCAGCGGCACCGTGGCCACGCGCGCCATGCTGGAAGGTTCGGCCGACGTGGCCCCCGCCTTCGTCGCATTCAAGTATGTAGCCACCTGGCTGACCGTCTGGTCGGGCGTGCCTGCAGGCATTTTCGCCCCCTCGCTGGCCATCGGCGCCGGCATCGGCCACGATATCGCCGTGCTGCTGCACTATCCGCACGCGCCCGCACTGATCGCGCTGGGCATGGTGGGCTTCCTGGCGGCCGCCACGCAGGCGCCGCTGACGGCGTTTATCATTGTCATGGAAATGGTCGACGGCCACGGCATGGTGCTCAGCCTGATGGCCTGCGCCGTGGTGGCCAGCACCGTGTCGCGCGTGCTGAGCGAACCGCTGTACGGGGCGCTGGCGCAATTGCAGCTGCAGCGCCTGCCGCAAACGGAGCGCGGCACTACATCGTAAAGGGAAACGGCTGCATGCCGGCCTGGCGGTCGTCGGGCGCGACCACGGCCAGCAAGGCGCTCAAGCCCTGGTTCAGGTGCGCCAGGCTGGCGGCGTCCAGCTGGCTCAGCGCACTGGGCAGCAAGCCGCGTGCCGGCTGGGGCGCGCTGGCGATCACCACCTGGCCTTGCTGCGTCAGGGTGAGGGTCACCACGCGCTGGTCGGGCTGGTCGCGCGCCTTGCGCACATAGGCTTTCTTGACCAGCGCATCGACCAGGTTGCTGGCCGTCGTCTGGTGGATGGACATCCTGGCGGCCAGTTCACCCATGCGCAGGCCTGGGCGTTCGAGCAATTCCTGCATCACCCACAATTGCGCGCCCGACACGCCGCACTGCTTCTCGATCTGCGCCGAATGCCGCTGCGCCGCGCGCATGACCACGCGCATGTTTTGCAAGGCCATGCCCTGCGCCTTGGCCACCGCCGCCAGGTCCACCACTTCCGCTTCCACCACCATTGCCTCCAGTTATCCGCGCCGGCTTCGCGCCTGCTGGCGGGCCGGAATCCGTACATGATACCTGCAATGAAGGGCGCCCCCTACCGCCTATTGACCGGCGGGTGCTTGCGCTCCGGCCTGCCAAGCCTTCTGCCACTGCTGTTTGCCCCGCTTATCCCAGCGGCGCTCGATGCCCTGCTTCTTGCCATGCTCATACGGCACAATCTGCAGCAGACTGCCGTCGCTCGCCCACACTTGCAGCAAGCCATGGCGCTGGCCATCGCGCATCGGGATGACCTTGGCACGCATGCCATTGTCATACCATTCCGTGACATCGCCCTGCTCGCGCCCCTGCGCGTCCTGCTGCCAGGCGATCGACGGCTTGCCATTGCGGCTCCACTTCTGCATGCTCAGCAGCTTGCCCTTGCGGTACAGCGCCTTTTGCGCCAGCTGGCCATTGTCATGGCTTTCAAACGACCAGCCATCGGGTTCGCCATCCACCCAGACCTTGCGCGCGAGCACCTTGCCATCCTCGGCAAGCGTGAGGAATTCGCCATCCTGCTTGTCATGCCTAAAATGACTGCGCTGGAACAACTTGCCATCGGCGTAAAACACTTCCTGCAAGCCATGCATCTTGCCGCCTTTCAGGAAGGCGCGGCTGCTCATCCTGCCATTCGGCCCGTACGACACGTACTCGCCATCGGCCATCTGCTTGCCGTGGTAACTGATGCGGTTCATCAGCTGGCCATTTTCATGGTAATTCTCGGAGATGCTGTCGCGCCCGTTCGCCAGCAAGGTCACGCGCTGCTTGACCTGTCCGTTTGCATAGAATGAGGTGCTGCCCGTCAGCACATTGCCCTGGGCATCGAGCCGCTCGTCGCGGGCCAGCTGTCCACTCGGGTAATACCACTTGCGCTGGTGGACGAAGCTGGCCTGGCTCAGATCGGGGCCGCTGGCATAGGTTTCCAGCGCCACCGTGCCCGGCGCGTCGGGGAACTCCAGCAGCACATGCCAGGCCCCCAGCGCCTCGTCGTGTACGGGCGCCGTGCGCAGCGCATACGCGGCGTGGCGCGCATCGCTCGCCGCATAGTTTTCGTCCAGATAGACGCTGTTGTCCTGCGTCTGCTGTTGCGTCTGTGCCGGAGCCGGCTCCTGCGCCGCCAGCGGCAGCGCCGTCATGAGCGCAGCCAGCAGCACCAGGCGCATGCTGCGTCGATATGGCAGGCTGGTCCCTGTTGGAATGCGCGCCACTATTGCGCCGCCACCGGCTGGCCATCGTGCCAGGCCTGCTCCAGCACCAGCTTGCCATCCTTGTCCCACTGCCGCTCGATGCCGTGCTTCTTGCCGTGTTCATACGGCACGATTTGCCGCGGGCTGCCATCGCTATGCCAGGTGCGCAGCAAGCCGTGGCGCTGGCCTTCGACAAACGGCGTCACGCTGGCGCGCACGCCGTTGGCATGCCAGTCAGTCGTGTCGCCATGGTCGCGCCCCTGCGCGTCTTTCTGCCAGGCAAACACGGGCCGGCCATTCGGGGCCCACGTTTGCAAGCTGAGCACGGCGCCTTTCTGGTACAGCGTCTTGTTCGACATGACGCCATTGCCATGGCTTTCAAACGACCAGCCGTCGGGCTGGCCGTGCACCCACACAGTCTTGGCCAGCACCTTGCCGTCCTCGGCATACGTGACAAACTCGCCCTCGCGCGTGCCATCGACAAACTGTCCCCGTTGGAACAACTTGCCATCGGCATAAAACGATTCCTGCACGCCATCCATCTGGCCATTGCGGCGATACGAGCGGTTGCTGACGGCCCCGTTCGCGCCATACGACACGTGCTCGCCATCGGCCATCTCGTCGCCGTGGTACAAGGTGCGGTTCATCAGCTGGCCGTTCTTGTGATACGTTTCCGAGATGCTGTCGCGCCCGTTCGGCAGCGGCGTGACCTTCTGCTGGATCTGGCCATTCTCGAAGTACACGCAGCCGCCCAGCAGCTCCTCGCCCTGGGCATTGAAGTAGGTTTCGCGCAGCAGTTGGCCATTTTCGTAGTAATACTTGCGAAAACGCACGAACCTGATCTGGCTCAGGTCCAGGTCCGTGGCATAGGTTTCAAAGGCCAGCACGCCCGGCGTATCGGGAAATTCCAGCCGCACATGCCAGGCGCCCAGCGCCTCGTCGCGCTCCGGCGGCGTGCGCAGCGCATACACGGCGCGGCGCTGGTTGCTTGGCATGAAATTTTCATCCAGATACATGGTCTTGTCCTCTTCCTGTGCTTGATCGCCTGCGCTTGCCGGCATTGGGCCCTCGGCCCGCGCCGCCAGCGGCAGGGCCGCGCTCATGCCCAGCGCGGCGGCCAGCAGCCAGCGCATCGTGTGTTGATTTTTCATGTTGTTCCATTGTTCATGTTGCTTTGCGGCCACCATCATAAAGGCAAGCGCCGTGCGCCACGAGCACGATTGCCGCAAAAAAAGCCGGGACCCGACCTGCTGGTCCGGCCCCGGCCCGGGGACATGCGCTGGCGCGGCAGGGGCCGCTCGTCAGCCCACGCTATCCTTGTGCGGCGACAACTGGCTCGCATGCAGGCGCGCATACGCGCCCCCCTGCTGCAGCAAGGCAGCGTGGCTGCCCGATTCCACCAGGCGGCCGCCCTGCATGACAACGATGCGGTCGGCGCTTTCAATGGTGGACAGGCGGTGGGCGATGACGATGGTGGTGCGGTTGCGCATCAGCACTTCCAGCGCCGCCTGCACCGAGCGCTCCGACTCCGTGTCCAGCGCGCTGGTCGCTTCATCGAGCAGCAGGATGGGCGCATCCTTGTACAGCGCGCGCGCGATGGCCAGGCGCTGGCGTTGCCCGCCCGACAGGCGCGAACCATTCTGCCCCGCCTGGGTCGCGTAGCCTTGCGGCATCTGCATGATGAAATCGTGGGCGTAGGCGGCGCGCGCCGACGCCTCGATGCGCGCCTGGTCCGGCGCCGGGTCGCCGTAGGCGATGTTCGCCGCCATCGTGTCATTGAACAGGATCACGTCCTGGCTGACGAGGGCGAACTGGCGCCGCAGGGCCAGCAAGGCATAGTCGCGCACGTCGACGCCGTCGAGCAGGATCTGGCCGCCGCTGACGTCATAGAAGCGCGGAAGCAAGCCCAGCAAGGTGGTCTTGCCGCCGCCGGAGCCGCCCACCAGGGCCACCGTCTCGCCGGCGCGGATGTCGAGCGAGATATTGCTCAAGGCCGTGGGCGCATCGGGATCGTCAGTGTTATAGCGGAAACTCACGTTTTGCAAGGACAGATTGCCATCGACGGTGGCCGGCGCGAGTGTGCCCGGGTCCGGTTCAAGCGGCGTGTCGATCAGGCTGAAGACGGACTCTGCTGCCGCCAGGCCCCGCTGCAGCGGTTCATTGATCTTGGTCAGGTTCTTGATCGGCGACTGCATGGCCATCAGCGCGCCCATGAAGGCAACGAAGGCGCCCGGCGTGATGGCGCCGCTTTGCGCGCGCAGCATGGCAAAATAAATCACCGATGCCAGGGTAATGCCCACCAACATCATGATGAAGCCGGAATTCATGGCCGAGGTGGCAGCATGCTTGACGGCCAGCTGGCGGTTGCGCTTGACCACGTCGACGAAGCGCGCCTGTTCGTAATCCTGGCCGCCGAAGATTTTTACCACGCGCTGGCCGCCGATGCTTTCATCGAGCACGGAGGTCAGCTCGCCCACGGCTTGCTGTGAACTCTTGCTCAGGTGGCGCATGCGGCGTCCCGCCAGGGTCACGACGATGGCCACGATGGGCATCGATGCCATGCAGAACAGGGCCAGCTTCACGTCGATGCTGAACAGCAGGATCAAATAGCCGATGGTGGCGACGGAATCGCGCACCATTACGTTGAGCACGTTCAAGCCCGCCTGCGATACCTGGCTGGCATCGAAGGCCACGCGCGACTGCGTCAGGCTGGTGGTGGTGGTGTCGAAGAAACGGCTGGGCAGGCGCATGATGGTGGCGAACATCTGTTCGCGCAGGTCGGCCTGCACCCGGCTCGATAGCCATACGGACCCATAATCGCCGGAGAAACTGGACACCATGCGCAGCGCGGCCAGGCCCAGGATGGTGGCGGGTATCACCCACAAGTCCACCTGGCCCGCCTGGGCCGGCAGGAAACGGTCAACCCAGCCCTGCAGCACGCCCATCACGCCCGAGGTGGGCGCGACCTGCGCGCTGGCCGTGTCGCGCATGGCGTCGACAACGTTTTGCAACTGGCGGATTAACAACACATCGGTGGCGGACGCCACGCCCACCGCCAGCAAGGTGGCGGCAACGATGGCGCCATAGCGGCGGAACTGGCCGGCCAGGCGGAAGAACAGGAGGCGACTTTGCTGCATGCAGGTGAGAAAAGTTAGGGTAAAGCGTGATTCTAACCGCTGCAACACTTACTTATAAGAAAGTCTCACCCTGCCGGGGAAAAGCCGGCAAGGAAGCTGCACAAAAAGCAAAATTATACTTTCGCCACTTTCCAGGCCTGCGTGCCAGCCTTGCAAACTTTCAGTTTCAAGGTCTGCTCCTGGCCCTTGGCGCTCAGGGCCACTTGCACCTTGCGGCAGGTTTGCGCATCGGTCTTTTCCGTATCGCTGGCAGTGATCTCGGCATTGATGCGCACGGAATTGCGCAAGCCTTCATTACTCCATTGCACGGCCTCGCCATCCTTCTTGTCATTGAGCACGTCGGTGACGGCCTTCACGAAGACGGGCTTGTCATTCTTGTTCAGGTAAGCCATTGGCGTATCGGCCAGGAAACCGAGGCCGACGGCGGAAGCGGAAGCGCTGCAGGCAGCCAGCGCCAAGGTGGCAACGATTTTCTTGTAGTGTGTACGCATCATGTCCTGCCCCTTAAAGTGAATTCGATATTACTTGCAGTATCTGCTCCGATAGTACGCTTGATATTACTCCGGACAATACTGTTAACACCGGCATTCTATATTTGTTTTTGTAAAGCAAGTGCACACTTGACTTGCCCCGGCTTCAGGCATTCAATGAACATTGTTTCCGATTATTAACTTTGCGCGTGGTAAATAGCGCGGCAACGATGAAAGGATGGCGCAATGGCACTGGCTCAGGAACAGCATCTGGCGGACACCTGGCAGACGGGCGGTTTGAAGCCGCGCGCCTGCGATTGCGGCGGCACGGTCTTCACCATCCTGCACCAGCGGGTGATGGCGGACATGCGGCGCCGGCAGTTTCTCGGCGGCGCGACAGCCATGCTGGCGCCCTTCATTGGACTGTCCACCAGCAACGCCATCGCCCAGCAGCCGCAAGCGCCGCAGCGCCCCGTGCTGCTGACCAATCTGCGCCTGTTCGACGGCACGGGCAAGCCGCCCCGCGCCGGCATCCACGTGCTGGTGACGGGGCCGCTGATCACCGCCCTGCTGCCGGCGGGCGAAAAGGTGGAGGGTGCCCGCGTCATCGATTGCCAGGGCAAGCTGGTGATGCCGGGCCTCATCGACGCGCACTGGCATACCATGCTGGCGGCCATCAACCAGGTGACGGCCATGACGTCAGACGTCGGCTATCTGTACCTGGTGGCGGCGCAGGAAGCGCAGCGCACCTTGCTGCGGGGATTTACCGCCGTGCGCGATCCTGGCGGCCCCGCCTTTGCCTTGAAACGCGCCATCGATGAAGGCATCGTCGATGGGCCGCGCATCTTTCCCTCTGGCGCGATGATTTCGCAGACCTCGGGCCATGGCGACTTCCGCCTGCGCTCGGAGATTCCCCGCGCTGCCAACGCGCCGCTGGGCCTGGCGGAAACGGCGGGCATGGCGATGATTGCCGATGGCGAAGCGGAAGTGCTGCGCCGCGTGCGCGAGCAGCTGATGCTGGGCGCGACGCAAATCAAGATGATGGCCGGCGGCGGCGTGGCCTCGATGTACGATCCGCTCGACAGCACCCAGTATTCGGAGCGCGAACTGCGCGCCGGCGTGGAAGCTGCCGCCGACTGGGGCACGTATGTGATGACCCACGTGTACACGCCGAAAGGAATCCAGCGGGCCATCCGCGCGGGCGTGAAAAGCATCGAGCACGGCCAGCTGGCGGACGACGAATCCGTGCGCATGATGCGCGATACGGGCACGTGGTGGAGCCTGCAGCCGTTCCTGCAAGACGCGGATGCGAATGTCTACCCGGATGCGGCGCGCAAGGCCAGCCAGGCCATTGTCTCGGAAGGCACGGTGAAGGCGTATGCGCTGGCGCAAAAGTACGGCATCCGCACGGGCTGGGGCACGGACATCCTGTTCAACGCCAAAAACACGCCCACGCAGGGACGCCAGCTGGCCAAGCTCACGCGCTTTTACGACCCGCTGACCTTGCTGGCACAGGCGACAGGACAGAATGGCGACCTGCTGGCCCTGTCCGGCCAGCGCTCGCCCTACCCTGGCGCCCTGGGCAGGCTGGCCGCGGGTGCATGGGCCGACTTGCTGGTGGCCGATGGCGACCCGGTGAAGAACCTCGATTTCCTCGCCCAGCCGGAAGAAAAGCTGCTGCTGATCATGAAGAACGGCCGCATCTACAAGGACAAATTAAGCGCGCCACTGGCAGGCTGAAGGCGGGCGCGTTGGCAACCACGCTGGCTTGCCGCATAATGCGCCCATGTTCAAACTGACCTTCCTTGGCACCTCTTCCGGCGTGCCCACGCGCTACCGCAACGTCACGTCGCTGGCCCTGCACACCACGCACAACCGCGACTGGTGGATGATCGATTGCGGCGAAGCCACGCAGCACCGGCTGCAGCGCCTGCCGCTGTCCGTGCATGACCTGGTGGGCATCTGCATCACCCATGTGCATGGCGACCACAGTTACGGTCTGCCGGGCTTGCTTGCCAGCGCCTCCATGACAGGCCGCACGAAGCCCTTGCTGCTGATCGCCCCGGCCGCCATCAAGGCCTGGATCGACGCTACCTTGCTGCATACGGAACTGTTCCTGACGTATCCGCTGATCCATATCGACGTGGACAGCGCGCCGGTCGTGCACCAGGAAGCGGGCTTGACCATCTCGCGCCACGCCCTGTCGCACCGCGCGCCCAGCGTCGCGTACCGTTTCGCGCTGGAAACGCAAAAATGGAAGATGGACAAGGCAGCCCTGCTGGCGGCAGGCGTGCCGCCCGGTCCCGCCTGGGGCGTATTGCAGGCGGGACAGGATGCCGTCCTCGACGACGGGACGGTCTTGTCCGCCGCCACATTCCGCCAGACCGAAACCCAGCGTGCCACGGTGGTGATCGGCGGCGACAACGACACGCCGGCGCTACTGGCCGATGCCTGTGTCGATGCGCAACTGCTCGTGCATGAAGCCACCTATACGGAAGCCATGCTGCAAAAAGTGGGGCCCGGCCCCACGCACAGCTCGGTGCAGCGCGTGGCGCAGTTTGCCGAATCGGCGCGCCTGCCCAATCTGATCCTCACCCACTTCAGCGCCCGCTATCACAATGCGCAAGGCATGGCCGAGCTAGAAGCGGAAGCGCGCCTGCATTACTCGGGTCAGCTGTTCCTGGCACGCGACTTCGACAGCTACGAACTCGATGCGGCCGGCGTATTGAGCAAGCTGCCGGCCAAATCGCCCGTCAGTGCGGATTGACGCCAAACTGCGCCGCATACTCGGCGGCCAGCGCGCGCGCCGCCTGCTGCTGTGATGGCGTAAGGATTTCCAGCAACTGGTCGCGGTTCTTGATCGATTGCGCGCTGCCCGCCTCGGCCGGCATGGCGATCCACGCATACGCCTGCACATAATCGAGT
>RCUS01000204.1_pt1 | contig 44129 bp, 26 predicted proteins | sample 2166221 | NCBI WGS metagenome assembly RCUS01 (sample SAMN09932758, study PRJNA488358) | compost metagenome | isolation source: compost soil in cyclohexanecarboxylic | place: Germany: Experimental Botanical Garden
ACGCGTAGGAACCGTAGAAGGCGAACGAAGCGATCAGCAGCGGTGGCCAGACGAAGCGTTTGCGCTTTTGCAGTTTGTCGGAGCCCCAGGACACCAACAGCATGCCGATCACCGCCGCGAGATAAGGCAGCGCCGACAACCAACCGGCCTCGACCATGTCCATTTGCGCACCGGCCTTGAGGATCGACGGCAGCCACAGCACGAAGCCGTAGACACCGATGCTCCAGCAGAAAAACTGCAAGGCCAGGATGATTACTTTTGGTGAGCGGAACGCTTCGGCGTAGTTTTTCACCGCTTTGATGCCGACCTGTTCTGCGGCCAAGGCGCTTTCCAGGTCCTGCTTTTCCTGGTCGCTGAGCCACTTGGCCTGGGACGGACGATCATCGGCCAGACGCCACCAGATGAATGCCCAGAGCACCGCCGGCAAACCTTCGATGATGAACATCCAGCGCCAGCTGTAGTGCTGCACCAGATAGCCCGAGACCACCGACATCCACAGCATGGTCACCGGGTTGCCGAGGATCAGGAAGGTGTTGGCCCGCGAGCGTTCGGCACGGGTGAACCAGTGGCACAGGTAGATCAGCATCGCCGGCATCACCGCGGCTTCGACCACGCCGAGCATGAAGCGGATGACGATCAGCCAGTAGGCGTTGGAGACGATCCCGGTCAACGTCGCCAGGCTGCCCCAGAGGATCAGGCTGACGAAAATCAGTTTCTTCACGCTGTGTTTCTGCGCGTAGATCGCGCCGGGTACCTGGAAGAAAAAGTAACCGAGGAAGAACAGCGCGCCGAGCATCGACGACAGGCCCGGCGTGATCATCAGGTCGGCGGCCATCCCGGAGGCGGCGGCAAAACCGTAGTTGGCGCGATCGAGGTACGCCAGGCTGTAGGTGATGAACACGATGGGCATGATGTACCACCAGCGGCGGGTGGCGAGCGTTGCGGTTTTCATGGGTGGTGCTCCTGAGCTTGTTGTTTTTGTTGCAGCAGGTGTTTGGATCTTCATTGACGGTGCTGGCCTCATCGCGGGCAAGCCAATGCTCCTACAGGAGCATCGCGTTTCCTTGTAGGAGCAAAGCTTGCTCGCGATTGGCGGCCTCAAACTCAACGGACATTTCGGACCGGGTAGGCAACCCCTCCATGTCCCCGCGACTCTGCACCGCACGACTGCCAATCCAGTTGGCCCGTTTCACGGCGTCGGCAAAGCTGTGGTTTTCCAGCAGCGCGCTGATCATGCCGACGGCAAATCCATCACCGGCACCGACCGTATCCACCACTGTTTCCACCGGCACGCCAGCGACAAAACCGGCATCCAGATGCGTGCGGTAGTAGGCACCGTGCGGCCCAAGCTTGATCGCCACGGCTTCAGCGCCCTGATCGAGGTAGAACGCGGCGATGTCGGCCGGGTCTTCGAAACCGGTCAGCAAGCGACCTTCACTCAACCCCGGCAGCACCCAATGGGCGAGGGCGGCGAGGCGGTTGATCTCGGTGATCATCTGTTGCTCGCTGGCCCACAGGCTCGGGCGCAGATTGGGGTCAAAGGACACGCTGCGCCCGGCTTCGCGCATGCGCGTCATCAATTCGAACGACATCTGCCGCGCCGTTTCCGACAACGCCGGTGGAATGCCGGTTGCGTGCAGGTGCCGAGCCTTGAGCAAGTCGGGAACGATCGAGTGCGGCGACAAGTGACTGGCCGCTGAGCCGCGACGGAAGTATTCGACGACAGGATCGCTGCCATCGTCAGTGCGCGATTTGAGCTGAAAGCCCGTGGGGTGCGCGGGGTCGATGTCGACGTGCCGGCAATCCATACCTTCCTTCTCCAGCGTGTCGATCACGAAGCGGCCCAGAGAGTCGGCACCGACGCGGCTTAGCCACGCCACCTTGAAACCCAGTCGCGACAAGCCAATGGCGACATTGCTGTCAGCGCCGGCAATGCGTTTGTGGAAAGCGCCGACGCTGGCCAGTTCGCCAGACTGCTCGGCAACGAACATCGCCATGGTTTCGCCGAACGACAGGATATCGATTTCAGACATGAGCGCTCTCCAATTGCGATTGGCCGAGGTGGGCGAGGGCGGCAACGTGTTCGGTGGTCAGTTGCACCAGGTCATCACCTTGCAGCGGATATTCCGCTGCCCGCATAACGCCTTGGGCCATGTGCCGCAGCAGGTGTTCCCATTCCTGCAAATCACTGGCGGCGGGCGGGATGGCGACGAGTTTGCCGTCGGTGCGGCGCGTGACCGCTTTGCAGTGCACGTAACCGACGTGACGACCTAGTAACCGCGCGGCGCTGGCGGCGGACTGATCCTGCCAATGCCAGTTGCCGATATCGAAGGTCATTTTGATCGGCAGATTGTGTTGCTCGACTTCTGCGAAGAAACGCTGGAAGGGTTCGATGCGGCCACCGTGCAAAGTCTGGTCGTTTTCCACCAGCAACTGCACCGCGCTATCGCCAAGCATTCGGGCAAGGGTTTGCAGGTCGCTGTTGTCGGTGAAGTAACCCAATGAGACTTTCAGCCACTTGGCGCCGAACGCCTGGGCGCGTTGCAGCGCGGTGGTCAGTTCGGGATTGGGTTTGGATTGACCGGCAAGCCACAATTCCATCGGCGAGGAATACACGCTTTCCAGACCTTCGGCCTGAGTCGCGTCAGCCAGGTGTGCGGGGTTCTCAAAGGTCAGCAGCTCTTCACGCCATTCGATGCGCGTGGCGCCGGCGGCGGCCAGTACTGCGATGAAACTGCCCTGACCGCGTTGGCGTACCAGGTCGGCGCCGTAGCTGGACAGGCTGATGGAGACGGCGGGTTTGTTCATGGTTTTTCTACCTCTGAAACCGGTTTCATTTTTGTTCAAAAAAAATGGATGACCTTTAGGGCCCCATCGCTGGCAAGCCAGCTCCCACAGGTGAAGTGTGTGAACATAAATTTGATATTCACCACAAACTCTGTGGGAGCTGGCTTGCCAGCGATGGGGCCATAACATTCAACGCAAATTCCCAAGGGTCGAACCCCGAGCCACCAGCCGCGCCGAAAAGTCCAGCGTCCGCGTCGGGCTGTCATCGCCCCGCAATCGCTTCAGCAAACACTCAAACGCACTCGCGCCAATCTCGGTGGTCGGCTGTGCGAGGGCAGTAATGCCGCTGCCCACCAACGGATACCAATCCAGATCATCAAGGGCAATCAAACCCACGTCTTCAAACAGATTGCACTCAAGCTCACGCAACGCATGAGTACCGGCCAGTGCTGCAATCCCGTTCGCGCAGAACAGCGCTTTCGGGCCAGGGCCGGGTGTTTCGAGAAAGGTCTTCAGTTGCGCGGTGAGTGCGCTGCCGGTTTCGATGATCGTCCCGTGGAGCGCCGGGCGCTGTGCGATTTGTGCCTTGAAACTGCTGACCCGTTCGATCCGCGAACTGGTGCCGTCAAACGGTTCGGTCACCAACAGCACATCGCGATAGCCGCGCTCTTCAAGATGCGCGAGCGCCATCTCGACGGCCGCCGGGTTATTCAGCCCAACCATGTCACTTTCGAGATGTTCGACCTTGCGATCCACCAGCACCAGGGGCATTTCCCGATGCAGTTCATGCAACTCGTCACGGTGATGGCCGAGGGTGTTCACGATCAGGCCTTCGATGTTGTACGAGCGCAGCAGGGCCAGGTGCTGGCGTTCCTGCTCGTCGTCGCGGTCGGTGTTGCACACCACCAGGCTGTAGCCGTGTTGACGGCAGGCGGTTTCCACCCCGTGCATCACGGCAATCGAATATGGGTTGCGGATATCGGCCACCAGCATGCCGATCAGGCGGGTGCGCCCGCGTTTCAGGCCACGGGCCATCTGGTTCGGGCGATAACCCAGTTCGGCAATGGACTGTTCGATGCGCTGGGCAATGGCATCGGAGAGCAGGGCGCGGTCTTCGCCGATGAACCGCGAAACGCTGGCCTTGGAGACCTTGGCGTGTTCGGCCACGTCGAGCATGGTCACGCGGCTGCGCTGGGCGGCGGAGAAATCGTTCACGGTCTGAAACCTTCTTATTGGATTTATAAGGCTGAGCGCATGGCGCTGAAACCGGTTTCAGAAGACACCAAAAACGAATATGCCGTCAAGTGTTCGATGAGTCGGCGTGCGACAAAACCCGACCAATGGAGATCAGGCCAACACGCTCAACCACGCCGAACCCAACAGCAGCAGGCCCATGCAGCGATTGAAACGCTGCATCGCGCGCGGTGAGCGCAGCCAGCGAGTGGAGCCGGCGCCCAGCAATGCCCAAACCCCGAGACATGGCAGCGAGATCAGGAAAAACGCCAGGGACAAATACATCACATGCGCAAACCGGTCTTCGCCCACCCCGGCAAACACACTGACCACCGCCAGCGCCATCATCCAGGTTTTAGGATTGATCCATTGCAGGCTGGCGGCGCCGAGTAAACCGAGGCGCTCTTCGGCTTTTTGAGTGTTCACGGCCACGGCGGGTGCACGAAAGATTTGCCAGGCCAGATAAGTCAGCCACGCCACGCCAGCCCATTGCATGAGCGTTTGCAGCAGCGGCCATTGAGTCAACGAAGAACCGGCGCCCGTGCCCACCAGCAGCACGAGCAACGCAGCGCTGGCACAAGCGCCAACAATGATCGGAACGGCAGCGGCCAAGCCGAATCGGGCACTGTTGCTCAGCACCAGAATGTTGGTCGGGCCGGGCGTAATCGAGGCCACAAAGGCAAACAGCAGGAAGGGCAACAACGTCGGAAATGAGGACAGCATCGCAGGCAAACTCCGGTGAAGATCATTGAAGTCGATCTTCACAAGCCGGGCGTTTATCTGTCTGGAAGATTTGAGCAGCGTTTGCGGTACAGCGCCGGCGTCATGCCGTAGGCCCGCACGAACCAGCGGCCCAGATGGCTCTGATCGGCGAAGCCCAACGTCATCGCCACCGCCGCTGGCTGCTCGCCACGGGCCAGCATTCGCCGCGCCGTGGCCAGCCGCAATTGCACCAGATACGCGTGGGGCGCCATGCCGTAAGCGGCCTTGAACGCTCGAGTCAGACGAAAGCGGTCGACGCCAGTGACGGCGGCCAATTGATCGAGGCCGATGTCGTGTTGCGCGTTCGCGTGCAGATATTCCCGGGCCTTTTGCGCGACCAAGGGCAGACGCGGATCTTCGTCGTGACGAGCGCGCCAATGCAGATGGCTGGTCAGGCGTTCGAGCAGTCCGTCGAGGGCCGTCTGGCGCACGATTTTCAGTTCACCACCGTGCAGGGTTTCAAACGCGAGGCTGGTGGCGTGGGCCAGACGCGAATCACTGGCCAGGGTGTTGGCAAAACTCAACTCGCTGTTGTCCGGCGCGTTGTCGAACACCGCGCCTAACTCGCGCCGCAACCACTGCGGGTCGAGGTACAACATGCGATAGGTGAAACCGTCCTCGGTCGGCGCTTCGCCGTCGTGGATGTCGCCCGGCTCCAGCAAAAACACTTTGCCCGGCGTGCTCTGGTGTCTCGCCCGTCGACAATTGAACTGTTGAACGCCTTGCTCGGTGACGCCCACCAAGTAGCTGTCATGCCAGTGCGGGTCATAGGCGTGACCTTCGAAATGCGCGCGCAGGGTCTCGATGCCGGTGTCGGCGTCCTGGGCCAGATCGAGCCAGTTGTTCGGGGGCATACGACACCTGTGAACGGTTGATTGCCGGTTTATTTAACGCCCACGCCGGGTTCAATGGCTAGAACGTTTGTGCAAAGGCAATGAGCTACCTGTCAACTTTGACAGTATCGCGTTTTAAAAAACCAGCGCTTAATTCGCTCAGGTCTGATGACCGGGCAGAACGACAGATTGCTTTGCAGTGATTAGGCCATGCGTTGGGCTGCCAGAAAAGTTTTGAAGACCATGAGTGCGTTCATGGCCAAATTAAAACGGTTTTGGAGAGAAAGGCATGGCCAGTTCTTATGAAAAAAAACTTACGCCTGAGCAAGTTCGGGCTAGTTATCGTGAGCGGTTCTTTGTCGCGGACCTATTACCCCCAATCCTCGTAGATCGCCTTAACGCCCAAGGTTTGATCCACAGCGAAAAGGCTAAAGTTGCAATAAAAGTCGATATTCCGTTGTGGGATGAACGTCCTCCTTTTGCGGGGCCGGTCAACGTGTTGACTTTGGAATGGCTGCCTTCCAGTTCAAGCGAATGGCAGCGTGTTGCTCCTTCGGAAGACATTCCCGACGACTCAACGCTTCCTGGTTCCGATTTCCCTCTGAAAAGATCCATCCCTCTTGATATTTTCAGTACGTATGAAGGGCTTTTTAAATTTCGTTACACCGTCAGCAACTGGAATAGCGGGGGTGAAAGAATATCTCCGACGATCAACGTGATCATCGACAGGACCGGGCCGAAATGGGTGGACCCGGAGAGCGCGATGATCAGCGTTGCTGAACCTGTCATCACCGATGCTGTTTTAACTCGCGATGGCGGTGTCAAATGCGTGATACCGGAGTTTCTTGAAGAAAATGATAAGGACGAGACGATGGTTGCCGTCGCCTGGTTGGACAGGATGCCGGCGGAGGGGGAGGACATCAATAAGTTTATCGTGCTCTATCGGGCGCTTCCTACGAACCGAGAGGTGTTGGTGCCTGCTGACAAGGTCACGATTTACGGTTCGAAAACCCATTACGCTATTGCTCTCTTGATCGACAAGGCAGGTAACCGTGGTGAACTGTCACTACCGGCAACGGTTCAGGTAGCACTCGGTACGCTGCCCAGCGGCTTGAAAGACTGCACGGTGCCGTTAGCTGACGATGGTTTGATTGATCGGCCCGACGCCGCGTTTCCGACAAAGGTGCATATCGAGTCATACACCGGGTACGACAGCAATGACGGCATCGTGGTGAAGTGGGGCAAAACGACACTCGCCCGGACGTCCGTCGGTGCGCATCTGCCATTTCCGCTGAAGATCACAGTGCCCTGGCTGCTTATGGTGCAAGAGTACGACTTTGCCTCGACCACACATGTGCAACCTGTCGATGTGGACTACCAAGTACTCAGGGGCGATTACCCCTTCGCGCCGCCAAACGGTATTACGGTCGATACAGACTTGTCTATCCCGAAACCTGGGCATCCGGACCCTGATCCGATTGATCCGACGCTGAATCTGATTGAGTTCTTGAGTTCGAAAGGCAGCGACAGCAAATTGACGGAGGGCGATATCGGCGAGGATGCGACAGCGTCTGTCGAACTGTTTGATCGCCCCAATGTCGGCGATACGCTCACGCTGTACTACAAAGGCGATGTCGTCGATTCGCCGGATAACCCTTATGTCGTGGACGGCAGTGAAACGCCCAAACAGGTCATCCACTTCGTCATACCGTGGGAAGTTATCGAGCTCACGCCGGTAATGGATGACTTACCGCTGTACTACACCCTGACGCACGCGGATTTCGGCAACCCGCTGGAGTCAAATCGTACAATCATTGATGTTCTCGTTGAAGTGGTCGACCTGCCTGAGCCGGAATTTCCGGGTACTTTGATTAATTGCAACCACCTGAGGGAGAAAACTGCGGGTAGCGGAGAGTGGGGGATCTTCATTCATATACCAACATCAACTCACCTGAAAGAAGGTGCCGAAGTAACACCGAAATGGCAGACCTACGAACTTGACGGCACTACGCTATTACCCGGCACCGATCATTCTGAAGACCTGACTGTTTCTCTCGAGCAAGAGCAAAACGGCATTGACTGGTTTGTACCCTATACCAAATGTTTGAAGCCCACTTACAGGCCACCTGTTTCTGCCGGTATGGGCAAGATGGAGTACTCCATCACTGTCCGTGGTAATCCGGTGCCGTCTGGCACTATCGAACTTTATGTCGCTGTATTCGAAACCGACGGCGGCTCGGGCAACGACCACTGCGTAATCCCCAGACCTTGATCACTCGACGCCTGGCAGCAGGAGGCGTGTGCCTTCCTGCTGCCTGTCAGTGAAAGTTTGGAGCTTAGGATTAGTCCTACAGACGCATCCTTGTGATCTGAGTAATTTTGCCGCCCCGAGTGTGGGGCGAATCCATCAGCCCTGACGAACTCTCGTTCAACGACTTTTTACGGTGCTTGATGAACGCTAAACGAATTTTTGCCCTGCATCCTCTTTCGGCCGCTCTGAAGTGGATGACGCTCCTGCCACTGGTGCTGACGAGTACTCATTCGCTTGCAAGAATCATTGATGGCGGCCCGCCGGTGACGATCGACGGCAGCGTTGCTACCGATCAGTACCTGCTCAGAAATCAGGCGAATCTGACGGCCAATGGCGCAACGACCAACGAAATCAGGGCTACGACCAACTCGTCATTGACCCTCAACGGTTCGACAGTGACGTCTGTTGGCAGCAACATCGGCGTCGACCTGGTTGACAGCCATGCCACCATCACCGGCAGTACCATCACCGGTAGCAGGCTCGGCCTGTCTCTTGGCTATGAGGTCGCCAACCCGCAGGGTTCTTCAGCAACCGTGACTGGCAGTGTCATTACGGGAGGCTCTACCGGCATTCTGGCGGGGGACTTGAGTGAGCTGACCCTGATACGGTCCACGGTCAGTGCAACCAATGCCATCGGGACGGGGCTGCAGCTAGCCAATGGCTCCGCCTCGGCTACGGCCAGTACCATTCGTGGCGGTGATGTCGGGGTTCGCTTTGTACTCGGCGGGAATGTTGGAAACCCCGGGCGTCTGACGCTCGACGGCACACGAGTAGAAGGTCAAACCGGCGCGGCGATCGTCGTCAATGACTTTGGCCTGGCGCCGATCCTGGCCACGATCGAAGTGAATAAAGGATCCACCCTGGTCGGTGGCAACGGGCGCATCCTGGAGGTCGATGGCACATCGACCGCCAACATGACCGTGGATAACAGCCATCTGGTCGGCGATGTGGTCGCGGGTTCCGGGGCAACGGCCAACATCACCCTGCAAAACCAATCGACCCTGACCGGCCGGCTCGACAACGTCAGCCAACTGAACATCAATAGCGACGCGCGCTGGGTGATGGTCGGTGACGGTAGCGTCGCCAACCTGGACATCAATGGTGGTGGCGTCCAGTTCGGTAATCCGGGCGACTTCTTCAAGTTGACGGTAGGCAATCTGTCGGGTGAGGGCGGTACGTTCTACATGCATACCAACTTTGGCCAGGTCGATACCCTGACCGTCACCGGTACAGCCACGGGTAATCACGATGTCAGGATCGATGCCAGTGGTTTCGAACCGGTGGCTGCCGCTTCCCTGCCGGTCATTCATATCGCTGACGGCGACGCGAAGTTTTCACTGCTGGGCGGCCCGGTGGATCTGGGGACGTACTCCTATGACCTGATTCAGCAGGGCAATAACGACTGGTTTCTCAATACCGCATCGCGAGTGATCAGCCCAGGCACCCAATCGATATTGGCATTGTTCAATACGGCACCGACCGTCTGGTACGGCGAGCTCTCCACCTTGCGCAGTCGCATGGGCGAGCTGCGGCTGGATGGCGGCAAAGCCGGTGGCTGGATTCGCGTCTACGGTAACAAGTTCGATGTGAGCGCAAGTTCCGGCGTGGATTACCAGCAAACCCAGCAAGGTCTCTCGTTCGGTGCCGATGCGCCGTTACCGGTCGGTGACGGCCAGTGGCTGGTGGGTTTGCTGGGCGGTTACAGCAAGTCCGATCTCAATCTGAGCCATGGCAGCAGCGGTACGGTGGACAGTTACTACGTCGGTGCCTACACGACCTGGCTGGATGAAGTGAGCGGTTACTACTTCGACGGTGTGCTGAAGCTCAACCGTTTCGAGAACGAGTCCGATGTACGGCTCAGCGACGGCAGCAAAACCAAGGGCAGTTACAACAATAACGGTGTCGGTGGGTCCCTGGAGTTCGGGCGGCATATCAAGTTGGCCGATGACTACTTCGTCGAGCCGTACACGCAATTGTCGGGCGTGGTGATCCAGGGCCAGAGTTATGACCTGGACAATGGCCTGGCTGCTGACGGTGACCGTACTCGCTCTTTGCTCGGCAAGTTGGGCGTAACCGCCGGACGCAATTTCAATCTGGGCGAGGGCAAGGTTGTACAGCCTTATGTCCGTGCCGCTTATGTGCATGAGTTCGCCAAGAACAACGAAGTCGAAGTCAATAACAACGTATTCAACAACGACCTGTCGGGCTCCCGTGGCGAGTTGGGTGCCGGGATCGCGATGACCCTCACGGACAAGGTTTCGCTGCACGCTGATGCTGATTACAGCAATGGCCACAAGATCAAGCAGCCGTGGGGCTTTAACTTCGGCGCTCGTTATAGCTGGTAATCACTGCGAAAGATAATTGCGGGGGAAGTGACAACTTTCCTCGGTTTTATGGCTTCAACGCCTGGCTTTTTTTGGCGTGTGTACAGGTAAGAACATGATGCTGCTTTTTTAAAAAACCTGCCGGAACTCCTCCAGGGTAATCGTTTCGGCGTGCACTGAATGAGGGAATTATCATGCCCACGTATTTTGCATCTTCCAATGAGCCGAAAATCAACTTGCCTCCTCCTGATGTTATCGGGGTTCTTCCAGCAGTTCCGGGCGGTGAAGAGAATCTGTTGCCCAAAGACGGGTGGCTTCGTCCATTACGTGTTGAATTCAGGTGGTGGAGCGATCCAGCGCCAGAATCAAGGTTCATCGATACAGTGCAACTTATCTGGGATGGCGACGAAAATAACCCCGTTGCCGAAAGACAATATGATGGCAGCAACTTTCCAAATCCCCCTCCTGATCTGTGGCTGGAAGTACCGACTACCAAGCTGGATGAAGGGATTCATACTTTGCGTTACCGGCTATTACCCTGGAATGGCTCAACGGCACAGGACTCGCAAACGGTAAACATCAGCATCGATAAAACGCCGCCCATACTCGCAACGCCCAGTACGTTGAATTTCCCCGCCGAAATCCTTCCCCCCAACAAACTCACCGCCCGCTACCTCGATCAGAACAGTGACCAAGTGAAGGCCACGCTGCGTGTCTATACGTCTCCCCGGCCTTGGGACCGCATTACCTGGTACTGGGGCGCAACCTCCGGCAACCTGGAACTGGGCGGGGTCATTGAACTGGATGACAAAAACTATTCGGCTCCGGTGGTCATCACGATAGCCGGCCAATTGATTCGAGATCGCAAGGATGGCATTCGCTATGTGGCATATCAGGTGCACGACCGCGCCGGCAACCCAAGCTTACGTTCCGATTCTGTCGAACTGGATGTTGCCGCCACGCCAATCCCGCGTGTGCTGCCCGCGGTAAAGATCAAGGATGCAACGGGTGGGACATCCAGCGGTGCGCTGAACCCGCTGAAAGCCATCAGCGGTGCCACGGTCACGATTCTTCCCACGGCGGTCATTAACGATGATGAAGACGCGTTCGTGCAATGGGCGCCGAAGGACGGCCCGGGGAGCCATCGAACCAACACGCCGATCACGCCGGGTTCTAGGGATTATCACATTCCCGTCGAAAAGGTCAGATTCCACATTGGCAAGAGCCTGGTCGTGGCTTATGAGGTGTTCGAACCTGGCGTCGCTGAGCCACACCGCTCCAATCCGTTCAACTTGCAGGTCGAACGCTTGACCGGGACACCTGCTGTTCAGTGTGACAGAGTGACTGGAGGTCGGCTGAGCCTGGCCAGCATCCCCGCGGGCGGGCATGCCAATTTCACCCTCGAACGCTGGTCGCACATGGGGACGGAGCAATTTTTGACCATCACGGTGATCGGTATGAGCACTGCCAATCAGGCATTGACCATTCCCGTGGTAACAGATTTCCCGGTCCCCGAAGTTGCTCAGAAGATTAACGTGGGGCGGATTTCCAAGACGGATCTGGAGCGATTCAAACTCAATCAACAGTTTGAAGTGCGGGTGAGGGTGAGTTTTGACGGGAAGTTGACTTGGCAGGCGTTTACGTCGTTGGAGCCGATGTTGGTGGCTTAGTGCAGGAGAAATAGGGCGACGAAAGATGGCGACAAGAAAAATTACTTTTCTTGTCGCCAAATTGTTAATCCCTGACTGGAGAATCCGATGGAATTACGTCTCGCGCTTTTTCAAGTGCGGTCTTAACGAAATTCGTTTCAGAGGTCATTGCACCAGGGGCAATTGAACCGGTTGAAGCTCGTCGAAAATTCTTGTTAAACGCATCTAGTTCGGACAGATCTGGTTCCGAAGCAGCGCGTTGTCTGAATTGTCCGAAAACTTTTCCGGTTGTTTTCGGAGTTGGCAACACCATTTTGGTCGACCTTAGCGTGTTCCCCGAAGTGAGGTTCGAGAGGGTAGATGGGATATTTGAGGCGGGTGCGGCAGAAAAAGATGATGGTGGGGACTGCGGCGGCGTCGGCGTCGTAGGCAGAAGCGGGGTTGCCGGGGGGGTGACTAAAGTTGGTCTGGGAAGAGTGAAGCCTTGACCGAACCCATTACCGAACCCTTTACCGAACCCTCCTAGGTTTCCAGTCGAATAAGGTCTTGCAATACCCACAAGATCTTCAAGTCCTGTTAAATACCTTGCATACATCGCTGCTCCACTGAAAGCAGCTGAAGTTACTATAAAGGGAAGCGCTGAGGCCCCAAAATACATTGCCCACGGAGCCGCGTCTTCGTCTCCGGCGGCGGCGGCGGCGGCGCTAGCACCGGTTGATGCCGCTCCAAGTGCTGTACCCGCCCCAATGCTTAGCGCCTTGGCGACGGTAAACAAAAACGCCTTACCTGCGAGTGGAGCCGCGGCGCCTGCTGTAAATATAGTCGCGATTACCCCAGCAATTGTCGCCAAGACGCCCACCCCGACAAAGAGCCAGGCAATCCAATTGCTACTCCCCCCTCCGGCCAACCCCGGCACCTCCCCCTCATCCGGCCGCCGCGGCCGCCCGCTATAGCCGATCGACGAATGTCCCGTCGGGTCGCGCAACGCAATCGGGTTGCCCAGGCAATAGGTGTACGGGTTGACGCCGCCGCTACCGAACGGGCTCAGCGAATCCGGGCTGTGAAAGCGTTTCGTAGCCGGGTTGTAGGCGCGGTAACCACGGCCGAGCAAGTACCAGCCGTTGTTTTCGCGTACTTCGCCATTGAACGCCCTCAGGCTGAACATCGGCTTGTCGCTGTGGCGCTCGCCGTAGGCACTGTAGACGGCAGTGCGTAGATCCCCCTGCTGGCTTTCGGCAATGACGCTGAGGTTGGCGTCGGTCTGCAACAGCAATGTCTGCGCATTGTCGCCGGCCACTTGTTGGCCCAGTGGTTGTTGTGCGTGGCTGAGGAGACGGGTCCGGCGGCCGTTCTGGACAACCGTGCTCAGTTGTTCGTCCTGATAAAATCGCAAGGTTTCGCTGTCGTTGCCGTGTTGCGCGTTGACCAGGTGATCGTGGCTGTCATAGCGGTACGTACTGACAGATTGGCCCGAGGCGCTCTTGACATTGAGCAGGCGATTTTGACTGTCATAGCTCAAAAGTTGTCCATGTTCGTCGTTGAGCTGGCAGCCATCGAGGTTGTAGTTAAACACCGGGTTGTCAGTGGGTCTTGCCGGCATGTAGGCAATACTGAGCAGTTGACAGGGATCAAGGGTCGAGTATGTGAAAGTTGCCCGTTCGGTACGATCGTCCGCGAAGTACGTCAGGACAGTCTTCAAATTATCCAGTACATCAAACATGAACGTCTGTCTCTTGAACGCTCGACCCTCGCTATCCCGCGGCAGGGTGGTGCCCTCGCAGTCATGTCGGGTCAGCCGTCCACGGCGGTCATAGGTGAACGTTTCCTTGAGCAGGCTGACGGCGTTTTGCTGTAGATGCCGGATTTCCAGCAGTCCATCGGGTTGCCAGGTTTGCTCCAGGGTGCGGGGTGTTTGTCCGGCCATTGTCAGCGTGCGTTTGGTTTCACGCCCCTGATCGTCATACTCGAGTGCCGTCACCAGCGTAGTCTTGGCAGTCACGTCCTCGGTGGTGACTTTACTGAGCTGGCTAAGGCGGTTGTATTCGAATCCCACCCGAAGTTGCCCCTGCTCAATTTCTTTCACTCGACCATAGTCATCGTAGACATAAAGGGTATCCAGCCCATCGCTGTCAGTCGTTTTTACCTCGGTACGCTTGTGCTGGCGGCCCTGCATGGAAACCGAATAAAGGGTTTCCCAGGTTTGTTCTTGTGCGTCGACCCAGCTCTCGCCCAGTAATTGGTTGGCGGTGTTGTAGTGATATTTGCGGGTGCCATGTTCATTGGTTGCCTGGGTCAGGCGTGCGCTGGTGCTGTCATAGGCAAAGCTGGATTGTTCGTCGGGTGCGCTACTGCTGATCGGGTTACCGGTGAGGGTCAGGTTGTAGTCGTATTCGATTGCATGTTTGCCAGGTGTGGTTCTGGTTTTGACCTGCATAAAACCGGCCTCGTAGGCAAAGCGTTCGGTGCGCTGCCCCGTGGTGGTCCGTGTCAAGCGTCCTAACCCGTCGAAGTCTTGTGTGCCCACCAAGGTTACAGCGCCGCCGCCATTAACGCTCAGGGCCACTGGAAGTTCCGAGGCACTGTGCGGGGCATAGCTACGTGTGATGACGGTCGCGTCGGGCAGCGTATTGCTGACCAGGCGTGACCGGGCGTCATACGCATATTGAGTGACATATTTCAACGGATCGCTGTGGCTGGTGGTGCGGCCGAGACCGTCGTACAGGAACGTTTCGATAGCGATTTCTTGCTCGGTGGCGTCCAGGGTAGCGGTCCGGGTGGGCTTGCCGAACAGATTCATCCAGGTCTCGTTCAAGCCACTGATGGCGGGGTTCGGCCCCGGACTTTGCAGCCAGCTTCGGTGGATCGGCCCTTGGGATTCATCCGTGCCGATGGGGTCAATACGCTGATGGGTTTCGACGCCATCGGGTCCGATGACACAGGATTGCTGCGCCCAGTCGTCGTAGAAAAATCGGCTCTTGAGTTCCAGCTTTTCGCCATCATGCCAGTCGAAATCGGTCTGCTCCTCCAGAGTGCCCCAGGCGTTGAAAACCGCTGCTAGTGTTTGGCGCATTCGACCCGGAGCAGCAGCGTCGACGTTGTCGCGCTCCTGGAAAATCACCCGGCCCAAGCCGTCGAGAACGTCGCGCGTTGTGACCTTTTTGGCGTTGATGCTGACATGCTCGATCTTTTGTCCCCAATCGGTACTCAGAACGTATTTGTATTCACGGCGAGCCGTGAAATTTGTGTCGGGGGCTACTTCTTCGCTCGTTATCCGACCCAATACGTCGTAGTGGTAGTGGGTTTCCACGCCGTCGATACGGTTCAACCGTTCCTGTGCGGTGAGCAGCGAATGCTGTCGAACGATGGTCCTGCTGGCGCTATCGAAGTCAGTGCTCAGGGTTTCCCTGATTTGCCGCACGGGCAGGTTGAATTGGCGACTGATGAACTTGTTATATTCGTATTCGACGCGAGTGGATTTTTCATTCAGCGTGACGGTCTGGCGTTTGACCAAACCATGCAGGAACGCATCGCTTGGCACATCAAAATGTTCGACCACCATACGTTCGAATTCGGTCTCGTTGCTGCCCGCCACTTCCAGCAGCACTTGGCTCTTGAGTGTAAGCCAGTCGCTCGAATTGCTGTCCGTGAGTGTCGGTAAGGCCCTGTAGCGGTAACGGGTACGCAAGGTCGGCGCCTCACCGTTGGGCGAAGGGGCCGGGATGATGGTTTTTTCCTTGAGCTGGCGGACAAAACCTTCAGGGTCGGGTGGGCAGTTTTCAATATCTGCATCGCCGGCTGCGGGATACCAGGTGTTGGTTTCGACCACGCCGTTGGCCAGGGTCCGGGTCAGCAAGTTACCAAAATTGTCATACGTGTTACTGGCGGTTTCAACGCGCCGGTGAGTGGGGTTATCGAGCAGCGACCAAGTGGTTTTGACCGACTTGGGCATTTGGCAATAGTTGGGTTGGCGATCAAAGGCAACGCCCGGCGTCAGAAAATATTCGGTCTCGACTGCCTCGACGTTGTTGTTCTGGGTGGTGACTTGACCGGTCAGCAGGTGGAACTGGTTGAAGGTGCGCTCGATTTTACGCACGGCTCTTGGCTGAGGGTTTGGCACCGCAGCAGTGGGTTTGTCCGTGACCCATAGGGTTTCAACGGTGGAGTACTCGTAGGTACCAATGTGCTTGTACAGGTTGTCGAGGCCATCGTCGGCCCAGGCGATGTTCAGGCCATAACCCAGGAAATTCCTGTCGTTCTGCCCCGGCTTATCAAGCTTGTAGGTGAAGCGCACTTCAAACGGCGGTTCATTGCGCACCGGGTAGGTCAGGTGCCGTGTCACGCGGGGTAATGGTTTGCGACTACTGCCGGCGGGAAACTCGTGGCCGCTATCTTGATAGAACATTTCTTCACGCCCACCCGAGGGTGTTTCCACCGACGACATGTACAGATTGTCGTCGATCAACCGGTACTCGAAGCGCCAGGACGCCAGTGGATCGGTGGGCTCTGCGGTCTGGGGCAGGCTGATGCGGGTGACGTATCTGTCAGTGGACCCCAAGGTCATGACGTAGCGCGCCAATGGACCGCCATCCGGTCCGCCGAAAGGCAATTGCAAAAACTCGACGGAGGCAGAATCGCGTTTGATGCTGAGCAGTGTTTCGCCGGATTCGTCCTTGACCCACGCCAGTACCTGGTGACCTCCGTCAAATGATTGATATCCGAGCGTGACTCTATGCCCGATGGGTGAGCGAATCTCAACGGGCAACGCCACCCGGTTCTGGGTACTGCCATGCATTTCGAGAATTTCGACCAGTCCGGACTTGTGCATGACCCGGTAACGGTCGTTGCTCTCCTGATAGAAATGGAAGCTGTCGAGTCGCTTTTCCTTCATGGTCAATTGACCAGTGGCGCTGTCGCTTCCGGTGACCTTGAACGTTTCGCCGGTGCTCAGCGAAAGGATCTGGTCGCCCGGGGTGTATTGCGACAATTGCAGGTTCCAGCCGTAGCCGTAACCGCTGTCGAGCGTATTGAGCGGGCTGAATGCCAGCGCGAGACCAAAGCCCGGCCCCCGAAGATCATTGGTTTGAACCTCGGGGAGGTTGATTGAAACCGTATACAGGCCGGTGCGTGGGTCAACGCCATTCTTCATTGAACTCATGAAGTTAAGCGCGTTAGAGGACACGGAACTGGTAGCAGCCATTGTGATGAACCTCTGCATGTCGTTGAGTAAAAATTACTGTTCGAACACGAGTCGGTATCAACGATGTCTGCGACTACCACCTGAAACTGCAGCCGGGCCTCAAGCAGAAAAAACAGACCCGCCAACATGGTGTTTTTTGCATTCAGTGAATCGTGACAGGCGTTCGGCAAAAACAATAACAGCCGATTCGCGCCGGGTAACCTATCAGTTCTGATAGTAGGCAGACCGGAAAACAAGGCGTAAAAACTAGCCATCGATGACCCGCAACTTGACTGGTGCACGGTTTCATAACCGGCATCAATACACGTTAAGCAAAGGAGTTCACATGACGGCTACAGCGCTGACCACACTTGAGAATACGGGTGTTCTCTTGCCGGTTGCCCAGTTCAAGGATTCTCATGACCTTGTGCTGGACATGTTGCTGGTTGGCGCTGGTGGAACGCTGGTTGTAGCGCCGCCTTATCAGGCGATGTCGGTGGGTGACGAAGTGACGTTGAGCGTTGATTTGTTTTTCGCAGGTGATTACTTCGATACGCTCTTTTACTCCACATCCTTGACTGTCTCCAGCATTGGTCAGCCCATTCAGTGGACGGTTCCCCAAGACGCCCTGGATATCCTTTTTGCAGAGGATCACATCGAGGTGAAGTACAGCATCGTCTACGTCACGCCGACTGTCGCGACGGAGTCGGAGGTGCAAACCTTGCACGTTATCCCGCGGCCGCCCCCCGAGACCTCGGCGCCTTTGCGTTCGACATCCCTGTTGCCGAGTCTCTCGATCAAGGACTTCGACGGTGACACGCTCGATCCCGACGCTTATCCCGATGGCATCACACTGGTCATTGAAATTTATCCCGGTATGCAGGCGGGTGATTACGTGATGGTGTACGCCGATGGCGATCCCCACATCATTCACGCGACGCGTATCGATCAAACGACGGTTGACAGCCTCAAACTGGAAATCACTCTGGGCCACGAATGGCTGGTGGCCAATACCGGAAAAAAAGTGAGCCTGATGTACCAGTATGCCCGGCCTGGCAGCGCAGGCACTTCGATGCCTTTGGCTCTGTCGCTACGCAAACCCCTGAAGCTGCCACATCCCCTTATCCTGGGCGTGACACCTGAAGGAGAGGTTGGCGAATACAAAGGGTATTTATTGGGTCGTAACACGACGAGCGGCGTGACCATTGATATTCCGCCAGACGCGGCAATTGGCACGGGCAAGGTGCGAATGGTTTGGGATGGCTATAAACCCGATGGCCATTACATTGCCGACCCCACCCTCGGCAATCCGAAGCGTTTCCAGATTCCCAGACAATACATGCCCGCCAACCTGGGTAAACGCTTGTACGTGTATTACGAGGTCACGCCCGAAGGGGAACAACCGTACACGTCAAAGCGCTTCGACCTACAAATCCGGGATATTGAATCTGGTTGGCCGATCATCCAGATCACTTCACCGAATGCTCCTGGCAACATCGTTTCGTTGAAGACGGTCACTGATGCGGTGACCTTTCGTTTGAGTTCGTGGACTTTCATGCGTGAAGGTCAGCGGGTACGGATCTCGGCCGAAGGTCTTCTGCAGGCGGGGGGGAAGGGTGTCTTCAAACTGCGCGAAGGTGTTGCCGAGACGGTCACCGAAGATGAGTACAACGCAGGAAAAATCGAAGTAAAACTGCCGCGCAACTTTCTGGCTACATTGCAACTAAATCAAAAATTCGATGTGATCGTCGAAATAAGTTTCGACGGTGGTTTCAGCTTTAAGCAATTTCCATCGATAGACCCCCAGCTCGTTGAGTAGTGAAAGGCTGGTCATCGTTAAATGTTTTATGAGGTGATTATTATGTCAGGTAATTCGCTGGCCAGTCTTTTGGCATGGATGAAAGTTGAGTCGCGCATGATGAAGTGGGGGCTTGTTGTTGCATTGGAGCGGCGCAAGACCAATCTTATTGTGCTGCAGGAATATATAAAGCGCTTCAGTGATAGCAGTTATCTTCCGCCAATTACGGGGGAGATTGCGCTTTCTGAAAATAAAGCGATGGGGCTTATCCATGATTTTGTAATGGATGTGCCGGTCTTGTCGTTCGAAAATGCTAATTTGAATGATTCAAAGGCTATGTTGACGATGTCAGTTGTGGGGGGGAATCACTTAACGTTAGAGAGAAAAAGTGACGGTTGGAAGGCCTTTAGAGTGGATGAAATAGACCCGCTACAAGGGCCGAAGCTACACCTGGACTTGTTATTGAATGAAGTTCCTGGCGATGTCGACAAGGATGGGCGGGTCAAGCTTGATTTACGTAACAGTGATAATTTCCGGTTGACGTTCGCCGAGACGCCTAGTGACCAACGGTTGGGAGGAGATTTTTTCAAGGAATTGTTCTGCAAACTGCCGAACGAAAAGCGTATTTATACGTTGGGTAAAATTGAGAGAGGTACGAATGATCTGATGCATCCGAAGGCGTTTGAACTTCGGACTCAAGCGAGTGGCGATGCGGCACGGGATCCGAAATCTGACGAATATGGAGATGGCGCTGTTCTTGCGTTGGTAAAAATGGAAGGGCGGATGGGAGGAGAATTTCCTGGCGAAAGCTACAAATATTTGATTCCGGATGATCAAGGAAAGGACTATTCAGCCACGGTGTTGTTTGATTACGGTCGAGTAATGGCGGCGCCAATTTTGGCGGTGACTTCGAGTTTACTGCAAACTGATCGGTTCAACCCTGTCTTTAATCAAAACGGTGAACTGGAGAAAGCTGACTATGCTTCTGGTGGGTTGGCGGTTGCTGCGTATGAAAGCGTTCACACGGTTACATTGCCTGATGGAACACAGTTACTGAATATGCTTGTAAGTACTTTGCCAGTCGTTTTTATTGCCGATGATTCCCGGCGGTTGAGCGTTTCTGTACTTGGTAATAAAATTACCGTTGCCTGGAAGTCGTCTGCCTCGGTGGAATTTACTTTTTCGATAGAGGGTAAGGAACCAGGAAATTTCAAGGCTCAATTAGCGTTCGAATTGTTGGTGGAGTATGAAGTTGTTCAGGTGGGGGAAGGCAAAGAATTGCAACAAACAAAGGTTGAATTCGTGCCTGATGTAAGTTTTGTACCCCCCCACGGATGAAGTTGGTTCTGACGAGTTTTGGCTAGGGATTGTTGCAGCACTTATAGCGATGGTTGCACCTGTTTATGCGACAAAAAAAATCCTTGATACGATTAAAGAGATATTAGTCGGGAGACTGACTTCAGAAGCATCGATGACGACAGCCATTCAAGAAATAATCAAGCTTAACTTTGGCCAAGCCATCCAGGGCGACGAAGTTTACGCCCCCCAAGATCTCGCTTTTTTCGGCCGCATAAACCCCCAGCTAACCTCGTTCCTGATCAACCCTATGCAACCCATCATCAAGGCGGGCGGTTCCCAGCAGTTCACTACCACTCCTGCGGTGTCGGGTGTGCAATGGAAAGTTGAAAACCTGGTGGAAGGCCCGGGCAATCCTGGGACTATCAACAGTTCCAGCGGTGTTTATCAGGCTCCGGCAGCGTCGGCTATCAAAGGGCGCTTCATGCGGGTCAGGGTCACCGCGACGGCTCCGGGCAGTGGTTACTACAGCTCGGCATTGGTGACTGTCGTGGTTAACGACCTGTCAGTCCACCCCCTGATCGAGAAATGTGATCTGGATACCACCGTGGAGCTGTCGGCCGGTGTGTTGGGGGAGGGGCAACTGAAATGGACCATAAAAAACCCCGTGTCCGGTGAAAGTGGTGAGGTGAGGCCCAGCGTCAAACCCGAAGGCGACCATACCTATCACCACGGGCCGAAGGTCAAGGGCAAAACCTACGTAATCGACGAGATTGAAGTAAAGAACCTCAGTACAGGAGCAACCCGCTCTGTGCATGTGCTGGCGTTGCAGAAAGATCCCCTGCTGGTTGTCAAGTTCGATGTTATTGACGCGCAGAAAGGTGAGGTTCAATTGACGGCTTTCTTTGACGAAGAACCTCAAGAACTTGTCGACTGGTATCTTCCATTGGGTGGGCCAGGTTCTATTGATGCAAACGGCTTGTACCGTGCTTCTGCAACGGCAACCGAGCGATACGTGCTTATCTTCGCCGAACTATCTTTTACTCCAACACTGAAGCTCGAAGGCCACCTGATTCTCCCGCTGCCCCTAGTCGAATTTCCACAATGGCTTGAGGTATTGAGCAAATGAATACCCAACAGCAAACACACAAGGATTTGTTAAAAGGAGTCACTCCTGTGGCCAGTAATTCGCTGGAAAGCTTGTTGGCATGGATGAAAGATACTTCGCGTATGTCGGGCTGGGACCTGATCGTTGCCCTGGATGGGCGCAAGATCAATCTTGGTTTGCAGCACGACCATATCATTCGCCTCAGTCAGGGCAATGATCTGGGCGTGTTCACGGGTTCCATGGATATTGATGGCAACCTTACCCATTATTTGTCGGGCTTCAGGTTGGCGGCTCCTACGCTGTCCTTTCAGCGTGCGTCCCTGCAAAGTACGAAAACGGCCTTGACCCTGGCGGTTGTAGGGGGCACCCAGATGTTGGTGAAAAACGCCCACGGGCAGAAAATGATCCAAAGCCTGACGGCCCTCGATCCGTTGGACGGCTCGTACGTGACGCTGAACGTACCGCTGGGCGCCGATGCAGGTAATGTTTCGCTGGACCTTGCGAACAGCGAGGACGTGTTGCTGACTTTGTTCCGCACGGCCACCGAACAAATCGCAGCGGGCAAGCTGTTCAAGGATTGGTTCAGTCAGTTGGCCAATGAGCAACGGGTTCACACCTTGAGTCGGTTGCCCGCTGAAGGTAATCCCTTGATGTTTACCCGCCGCGTCGACGTGCGCACCCAGCGTCGTGACGTACCGGCTGCGCCACCCGAAACCGTCGACGAAAACGGCGCGGTGCTTTTGTTTGCGAGCCTTGTCGATGGTGGTTCCGGTTCATTTCCGGGGGACAGCTCCGGCTTCAGGTACCTGATTCCCGATGACGATGCGCAGCGCAGTTATTCGGCAACCGAATTGTTTTCACGAGCGTTGGTCCACCGCGCTGCGTTCGGCCATGCTGTTTTGCAACTGTTGGATGATGCCGAGTTCGAGCGCATCGCTGACGAGGAGGGTGCATTGGCGAAAATGGTCGCCAGGCGTGGTGCCTTTCAGGTGGCGGCTGGTAACGCTCAAACCATTGACTACGAGTTCGACTACGACGCTTTCAGTCTGCCAGCTGTCGGCGGTGCGATGCCGTTGACCCTCGAGTTTGATCAGAACCAGGTCGTTGAGCGCTGGCAAAGCAAGCTTGCCTTGCCGTTCAGGTACCGGCCTTTGGGTGGCACCGATTGGAAGACCTATACGCCAGTATTCAACATCAATGTGTTGCATGAATTTCGATTGTGGGCGGATGAGTCCGGTGCGTCGGCCATGGAGGGGGAGTTGTCCACGCCTTACACCCACACGCAAGAAGTGAGTGTTGAGTCCGGGCTGCCTGCGATGCCCGCCAACGAGTTGGAGCAAATCAGAGACTTCGTCGCCAATACAGTCAAGCGAGCATTGCTCGAGGCGTTCTCCAACACCCTGACGACTACCGCTTCCGAGACGTTTCTGGCGGACGTCGAAGTTGTTGGCGGCAGTACGTTGCAGGCAACTCATGTGGCATTGCCTTTTGATCAGGCGCTTTTTGGCCAGGTCAATGCGTCCGGTGCGTCGTTTTCAATCGTCCAGCAGCAACCCTTGGTAGCGGCCGGCAAGCCCCTGCAACTGACCACTGAGCCTGTGCGTGAGAACTTGCGCTGGTCCCTGGAAAGTCTTTCCGGCGGTGACGGCGATCCGGGCCGGATCGACGAGCAAACTGGCGCCTATCGTGCACCACCGGCCCATGCCATGGATGGATCATTCAGTCGCGTGCTCGCCATAGCCACTGACCACAGCACCGGCGAACGAAGCGTGACATTGATCACGGTCCAGGCGAATCCGATCACCATCAACCCGCAGATTCAGTTGTGCTTTTACGGCCAGCGGGTGGAACTGTCGGCGGGGCAGCTAGACGGAACCGCCCTGGGCTGGGCGATCAAAAATCCAGTACCGGGTGAGAGTGGTCAATTGGTAAACAGCTCTCAGCCTGGCGGTGGTCGTACTTATATTGCTGGCCCGCAGGTCCTGAATAAAACATATGTGCTTGACGAAATTGAGGTGAAAGACACGCAGGGTATTGAAACGATGTCTGCCTATGTATTGGCGATTCAAAAGGATCCCCTCATCACTATCAAGCCTGTCATTAACTCCAACCTGCCGGAAGGGCAGATTCAGCTGGAGGCCATTTTTAACGATGAGCCGGTTGTGGGGACGTGGTCGCTACCATCGGGCGGGCCGGGAACGATCGATCAGACAGGGATTTATACCGATGACCCGATGGCGAAACAGCGATTTGTTTTGATTTTTGTATCGGTGGCAATCATAGGTCGCACATTCGAAGGTCATTTTATTTTACCCGTACCGCTGACCAATTTTACTTCGGTAATTAGGGCGTTGGCCGAGTAAAAATTTAGCTTCATTAAAGTAAAGCGTAGTTATTTGCTTTGTTTTCCAAACAATGGCAGAGGGCAATATCATGTCTGTTAATTCGCTTGAAAGTTTGCTTGCCCGGATGCGGCAAGGTTCGGTGACCCAGGGATGGGGCGCTGTTTCAGTGTTCAGCCGTAGCCGGGTCAATCGATTGCTTGAACAACAATATATTGATCGGTTCAACGGCCACAGTTTTCTTCCACCCTTTTCCGGGCGTTTCGCCCAAGGGGAGGAAAGTTACGATTTTGTCGAGTTGAAGAATATTGGCCTGGGCCAGCCGTTGCTATCGTTCAACTCGGCATCGTTGACCAACTCCACCGCGATCTTGACGATGAATATCATCAGCGGTAGTTACACGGCTTCGCGTCAGGTGCCGGGTGCTCAGTCAACGTTGATGTCGGCATTCAAAATGACCGAATCCCAAGGTTTCAAGCTGGAAATGGACATTGATTTGTCCCTGGTCGTGGGGGAAATCGACAAGCGTGGCAGGGTTAAACTGAACTTGTCCCAAGGCATTAATTTTCGTTGCAACATAGCGGGTGAAGATGAGGTAGCTAATGCGAGATTTGCCAGTTTCTTCAAACAGCGATTTGAGGAACTGCCTGAACATCGCAGCGTTTTCCAGTTGGGAATGCTGGATTTGAAAGGGTACAACTACCTGACCCCTAAATCATTCCGCCTTCTGACTCAGGCAGCACCCGGGGCGAAAACACAAGGCGCATTGAATTTTGGCGATGGCGGTGTGGTGGTTTTCATTCGGCTGCTGGGTAATGCATCCGATGGACAATTCCCGCCACATGCAAGCTTTCCGTATCTGATTCCCGATGATAAAGAAACGGATGGCAGCGATCGGTATTCGGCAACGCTGATCCTGTCTGAAGCGATGATCGAGCATATTGAAGACGGGCGGCTGGATGTTCTGAATAACTTGCTGTTTCCCGGTGAGAATATTTTCGAAGAGCGCGAACGGCACGTACCGAAGGATCTTGGGGTATTCGGCAATATCAGTCCAAAACAGACTCGCATCTCCCTGGAGCCCAACTTCAAGACAATCAAGGCCGGTGAGTCCCAGACATTCACATTGCGTGACTGGAAGGGGCAAGCCATCCAGGCCAGTAAATGGACTGCGGTCAGTCTGCAGAGTCATCGCGATGAAGGTGACGGCAGCATTGTCAACGGCGTGTACACGTCGGCCTCAAAAGCGGTGATCGGGCACGATTCGTTGCACGTCGTAATCACTGCCGAGTATGTGAGCGAGGATGTCACCTATACCGCGTCGGCCTTGCTGTTGGTGGTCTTTGACGAGATGACGGTGGCTCCGCGACTGGCGACTTATGCGGCGCGCACTCAAGTTCAACCCATCGTGTTGACGGCCTCGACAGCGCTGGCCATGCCCGTGACCTGGTCATTGCTGGCACCCGAATATGGCGCGCTGGTTCAGCGTGGCAATCAAGGTGAGTTCACTCCCGACGCCCGCGCCAGAAGCAAGGGGCTGGTTGTTCAGCGAGTTGAGGCCTCGGGTGGTGAAAAACGCCAGTCAGCGCTGGTGCTGGTCAATGCTCAGCAACAACTGAAAATTGATCCGCCTTGGGTTCCGGCGCTGAAGCACTCCGACAATGTGCAACTCAAGGATGACGCTTCACTGTTGCCGGGCGCTCCTCGTCGCTGGAAAGTCATCAGCGGTGGCGGCGCGGTCGATGCCAATGGGCGTTTCAGCGCACCGGCCCAGGGTGCGGCGTCCAGCAGCGTCGTACAGTGCGAAATCGTACGTAATGGCGTGGTCCTGTCCAGTGGCTACAGCGTTGTCGACTTGAGTGAAGAGGACCCTGAACCGACCTGGGAAAATCTCACCTCTTTCAGTCTCAAGGTGCCGGGTGGGCTTGACGACGAGCGCCTTGGTTCGCTCTATGCCAATGGTTATCAGCAACTCTTTACGCAAATCCGTGTCGAGCCTACGCCGGTGGACGGAGTGGCTTACCGGTTGAGTGTTATCGAAAGGGCCAGCATGCGGCTGGTGGAGGACTCATCAAAAGACGACATGGAGTTTGTCGATGATGCCCTCGAGGGTATTCCGGAAGGCGATGCAGAGATCTGGCGTTCACGTCTGGTCGGCAATCGTTTCGATCCAGCCATTCCGAGAATGGCCAGGGAGGAGGACTCGCCCCGTGTCGACCCAATCGTCAGCGAGCTGGACATTTTTGTACATAGCCGGGCGAGAGGGGGAGTGACCACCACCTTTCACGCGATGTTCCAGGCGGACACTCAAAAGTGGTGGCGGTCGAGCGATGTACAGGTGAAGAGCGGCAAGATCCAACTGACAACGCTGCCAATTCCAGAGTTGTCGGCGGCCGACTATACCTTCGAGCGGGTCAGGGTCGATGGCGGGTCAGGCGCACCGGATGAACCGGAAGATGATGACTTCGATTTTCATTTGCGTACTGTCGATTACTGGACGTTGAAATATACAGGCAGACCTGGGGGCATTCAGGGAGTGAGTTTCGAGACGCTGGAGTTTCTACCCATTGATGGGAAAGAGATCAATACCACGACCATTCGTTGGGAAAGCGAACAAATAGCCGAAAGGATGTTCAGTTGGACAGGTTATATATTTGTGGATCCTAAGATTCCCGCTGAAAACGAAAATATAAATTTCGATCAGGTTTCGAAAGACGTTATGAGTCGTTCGAATCTGGATGTAAAAGTTAATAAGACATTCTTTGAGCAGGGCACTCTTGTGATCAGTTTGCATCGTTTGGATGATGTTGTTTATATGAGGCCCATATATCCATCGCGAGTAAAGTTATCAAGGGATATGGCCGTGTCATTGATTGATAAGCGCGGTAATACTCATAAGCGAAGAATCTCTTTTCTGGCTCCTAGTGTTGTGGGTAGTCGAAATAGATTGGTGCATACGTTGTTTACTCCAACTTAATGGTAGGCCCTTTGTGTCTCGTAAGTAAAGATGCAGACAAGGAGTGAGAGCATGAATGTTCTTGAAGTGTTTGTAGCAAGTATGATGCTTGCAGTAATCGCGGGTTGCACTGTTGAGCCCTCGGTGAACACAGAAGGCAGTATAAAGTTTGCTTCTCAGCCGGATGGAGGGGGTAAGGCTTGTGGGATTCCCACAAAGTTCCCGGACCCGCCAGCGAGGCCTGGTACTGCTTATGAAGTAAGTATGGATTCGAATATTTATGGCTGTGATAATGATCGCTACAATTACGTTCGTTTTGAAAATGTACCGTCCGCAACGAAATTTATATTGAGGTCGGATATTTGTAGTGACCCCAATAATAAAGAGTGGACTTTCTGGCTTACTACTTACATTCATCCAACTACGACGGGGTGGATATATTTTGGTGATCTTGCGTCTGCAAGTGAAGGTGAAATTGTAAGTAGGGGGGGTGCGGCTCGACAGAAAAGAAGTAAATGGTCCGGGTGATCAAATAAGAGAGTTTAGCTGCGTAAAAAACATTCGCTCGCCATTACCTTAGAGAGCGATTATCAAAAGATGTGTTTTCAGTTCAGATTGCACCTGCGCGCTATCTACACGAGGTCCATCAGATAATGACCACTTCAACTTCCGTACACTCCAACGCCTTCAACTTCATGAGTTTTCTGCAAAGTGGCGTTGACCCACGTACCGGGCAATACACGGTTTCGATCAGTTTGCCCGATGTAAAAACCAATGATCTTCGCGGGCCCGGTGTTCCTCTGGTACTGACGTATAACCCGCTCAATACGCTGGACAGCGGTTTTGGTCGTGGCTGGAACCTGCAGCTTTCGCAAAACACGCCTGGTAACCAGGTCTTGTCGCTCAACAGCGGTGAAACCTTCAAGGTCACCGGCAGCGCCAACGGCCAACTGGTGATGAAGGAGAAGAAACTCGACAGTTTTCATTTCTATGAACACAGCAGCAACCGTTACCGGATCATGCACAAGTCCGGCCTGGTGGAGATACTCGAAGTGCTGGGCAGCACGCAAAACCGGGTAGCGATGCCCGTGGAGATTTACTCACCTGAAGGGTACAAGGTGACGCTTGGCTACGAGATGTTCAACGGTGCCCCGATGTTGGCCTGGATCAAGGATGACGCCGAGCAAATCCTGCTGACGATCAAACGTGAAAGTGTGTTCGTCGAGGTGCTGCTGCAACCATTCGGCGGCCCGGACGGTGCCCCCTTGGCGCGTTTCGTGATGACCCTGACGTCCACTGACCGCTATGTCAGCCGAATCAGCCTTCCCACCGACAACCTGGCTTCCTGGCATTTTGACTACGAATTTATTCGCGATCATCTGTGCATCAAAAAGGTGCAAACGCCTACGGGCGGTCTGGAAGAAGTTTTCTATCAGGATAATGGGCATCAGTTCCCGGTGGGCAGCGGTCGTACCGCATTGCCCCGGGTCACTCGACACCTCACCACTGCGGATTCCAGCCAGCCTCAGATCGATGTGCGTTACACCTATCCAGCGGAGAAAAATTTCCTGGGTTTCGGCCTTGCCCTGGCCTGGGACGATGATGGTCTCGACAACCTGTACAAGCACATCGGCAGCTACGAATACACAAGCGTAGAAACACTGTGGGTCACCGATGAACCGACTGAAGAGCTGCCCAACCCTGTGCCATACGACGCGCGCAAGATTGAGCGCACTTTCAACCAGTTCCATCTGCTGACCAGTGAAGTCACCACCCAGAACAAGAACGTAAAAAAAGTCGAGACCACTTACAACCTGACACCCAATGTCCCGTTCGAGCAGCAGCCAGCTTATTGCCAATTACCCAAGGAGAATAAGAGCACTTGGGAGTTGCTCGGCAGTCCGAACAAGCGTCGTAGTGAAACCGCCAGCATGACCTATGACAACTTCGGAAACTTGCTGACCCAGACCCACGCCAATGGTGTGATCGAAACCAGCACCTGGTATCCCGCCGCCATCGACCCTGAAGGCTTTGTTAGGCATTTGAAAGACCAGACAATCACCCCGGCGGCTTCGCCCGATGGCCAGGCTCCCACATTGCGTACCAGTTATGCCTACACGTCCTTGCCACCGCTGGCCGGCAGTTCACTGGCCAACTGGCTCACGGTCGAGAACCAGGTCCTGGCGCAGATGGCCGGCGGTAATGCCACCGAACTGGAGCGCACGGAATTCGAATACACCAATGAGCCGGCCGACGGTTTCCTGCATGGCCGCGTCAAGCGTCAGACGGTGACCCTGAACGACAAAGCCACGCTTACCGAATATGAGTACAGCAAACTCGATAGCCCCGAGTTCAAGGAAAGCGTGTTACAGACGAAGGAAACCCTGACGGGGTTCGGGCACCTCGCTGATCGAAAAAATGTTCAGAAAATAGTTACCTTGCAGCATTCGTTGCTCAATGGCGAGCCGCTGCTCAATCGCGATGACAACGACGTGGAAATACGCTCTGTCTATGATGAGCTGCGGCGGGTCATCCGTGTAACGGTAGCGCCGGGTACGGACTTTGAGGCGTCCCGTCACTATCAGTATTTTCTCTGTGCCAATGCGGGAGATAAGGCTGAACAATGGATGTTTGACGTCAAGGGGGTTAAAACCTGTACCAGGTTCGACGGGCTCAACCGGGTTACTTACGAAGAGCGGGATGATGCGGATAATCCCTCGCCCGGCAGCCCGCCACGCCAGACCTATGCCGGGACTCATGACGCCTTCGGCAACCTGGTTAAAGAGAGTGAGTTCGATTGGGACGGGACATGGGAACGCACGCTGACCACGGAATACGAATTTGACGACTGGGGGCAACAGTACTGTGTCACCGGCCCCGACGGCGTCAAAACGTTCGAGGAAACCGATCCGATTGGTTCCGAAGACTCCAAAGGCCCAATCCAGCGTAGTTGGCGTGTAGGTGAGGGGGCCAGCCCGCAGGTAAGCGGAGTGACGGAGACTTGGCTCAACCTGTTCGAAAAGCCGACCCGCATCGAACGCTTCAATCTGGCCAAGCAGTCTATCAGCCTCCATCGGTTTTTTTATGACGGCCTTGGACGGACCCACAAAGAAATTGTCGGATTCGGCGAGGTGCAGCGCGTGACGCAGTTTGGCTACGACAACTTCGACCGGTTGGTCGAAAACATCTTGCCGGTTAACGCCGTGGTTCACCGTAGGTTTGCCCCGCATAGCCGCGAGGATTTGCCGACGTTGATCAGCGTCAATAACATCGTGCTCGGGGAGCAAGCGTTTGATGGTCTGTCGCGACGGATCGAGGCGATCACGGGTGGGCGCATTCAGAAATTCGACTACAAGCCCGGACAGACTCAACCCTGGACCGTCACCACCCCGAGCGGCGAGGTGATCGAATACGACTATGCGCCTCAGCTGGGTGAGGAGCCAGTGCTGCGTCGGCTGCCTCGGGCCGGGGCCAAAGGCTTGTTCGACGAGGCCACCTACATTTACGACAAGGAAAACGCTCGCCTGCTTTATTGCCAGGAGCAGGGTGTCGCCCTGACGCGCGAGTATTACAGCACCGGCGAGCAAAAAAGCGAGACGCGCACGGAGGAAGGTGGCGAGTACATCATGCACTACCGTTATAGCCGCCTCGGCCGCTTGCGCAGTTACACCGATGTGCTGGGGCAGGAGCAGTGTTATCGCCATGATGCCAAGGGGCGTCTTGTGTATACGCAACTGGGCACCACCGCTTCGACGTTTGCCTATGACTCCCTGGGCCGTACAGCGACTATTGCCACCGTCGACAGTGCCGGTGGGCAACGGGTCGGCATCACCCTGCAATACGATGAGTTCGATCGCGAAGTCCTGCGGGAATTCGACCTCAACGGCGTGAAACAGCAATTGACGCAGGTGTACGACGATGTCGACTGCCTGGTGCAGCGGACCTTGAAAGAGGGCGCCACCGTGTTGCGCGACGAGACCTACCACTACGACCTGCGTGGCCGGTTGACCCGTTACGACTGTGCCGGTACGCAGCCGCCCGTCGATCCCTACAACAAAGCCATCACTCGCCAGACATTTAGTTTCAGCGAGCCGGACAATCTGCGCATCGTCGTTACCCACTTCCCCGGAGGCTCAAACCGGGCGATCTATAGCTATGATGGGGTTGATCCGGCACAACTGAGTAAAGTAGTCAATAACCATGCCGATTACCCGCGAGAAATCCTGTTGGACTATAACGCCGATGGCCATCTGATTCGCGACGAAGAAGGACGCACGCTTGAGTACGACTCGCTCGGCCGCCTGATCAGTGTCAGTGACTCCGGGGGTGGAGCGTCGAACAGCTACAACTACGATCCCCGGGACACACTGGTCGGGATGAACGATGGCGGGGGGCAGGAGCAGCGTTTCTACCAGGGCGACAAACTGGCAAACCAGATCAAGGGCTCCAACAGCAGCACCTTCATCCGTGGCGAAGAGGTAGTGCTCGCTGAGCACCAGGCAGGTGCTGACCCAAAGTCGTTGTTGATGGCCGGGGATCACCACAACAGTGTGCTGAGTGAGGTCAGCAAGACAGGACGCAAGGATGTGGTTTATTCGGCTTTTGGCTACCGGGCGCAGGATGTTTCGGTGAGTAGTTCGTTGGGGTACAACGGAGAGCGGCGTGAGGAAGCAACCGGTTGTTATTCATTGGGCAATGGTTATCGGGTGTTTAGTCCGGGGTTGATGCGGTTTGTTAGTCCGGATAGTGAGAGTCCGTTTGCGAAGGGAGGTCTCAATCCGTATGCGTATTGTGAGTGGAACCCGGTTAATTATGTGGACCCGACGGGGAAGGTGCGCTTTTTCCCGATGTGGCTGACTAAGATGGTTGCCGGTCTTTTTGGAAAAACGGCGAGCACGGGTACAAAAGGAGCTAGCGCTGGTGCGAAGTCAGCCAAAGCAGCGAGCTCTAATATGACCGCCGCGAAAGGCACAAACACGGCCGCCAAAACAGTTAAATCAGTGGCCAAAGAAACTTTTGAGGGTGGAAAAATTTCGCGAAAAGGAGCTATTTCCAATGGGAGAGTCAAAGACGGTTTTTGGGACAGCCTGGAGAATGGAAAAATCGAGCTGCATTTGAATCGCGGCTCGACGAATGTGCCCAAGCTCGCTGACGTTACAGGACCAAAATTTGTAGATGGCCTGGAAGACCCTCTCAGTGGCTTTCAGCGATTAAAGGCCCGAGTTGAATCACCGGACTCTATGTTTCAGAGCATGGTGAAAGGTGTGGGTAAAGATTGGAGACAAGCAGCAGAGGCTATGGAATCGGTCCGCAATAGGTAGTGCTAACCAATTGGACCTGTCCATGTTCGATACAATCGGGCATGGACTAGGTTCCTGGATAACTGGTTGATCTACAATCTCTGCGTACTGGTGAAGCCTGGGCGTAAAAAACTTACCTCAATGCAACTGAATCAACCCCAACTCCAACGCCATCATCACCGCCGCCCACCTCGAACTGACACCAAATTTGCGCCGGATATTGCTGAAGTGATAATTCACCCCGGCTTCCGTGCAATTGAAAATCCGGCTGATTTCCCACGACGATTTGCCTTTGGCACTCCACAACAGCGCTTCTTTTTCCCTGGTGGTCAAGGCGATGCGGGGTTGCTGTTTGGTGTCTGACACTGAAAATCCAGACTGGACGGTAGGGGCACGAGTGGGGGGCGGGGTCTGATGGTTCATGGCAGGCATTTCCCATGTTCATTCATTGAGGCGGGCGCGACGGTTCCTTCCTGAGGCGGGCATGGTCCCTGCGTCCAGCGTGAAGCTTCAGCCCCGTTATAGCGTGCTTGCGGCGTCTTGAAACCTGTAATAAGTACCAGGTCTGCCTGGCGAAAGTGACGAACTGAGTCGCACTGAAAACCTGGAATTTTCAGTGGATACAGGCAGTTGGAAGGGGTGGAAGCGATGCAACAGGTTTGAAGCGTGGATTTGTTCCGTTTGTCGTTTTTTTCAACTTACCTGTCATTTCTCTAAGGTTGCCATTGGCCGTATCAACCGAAAAGCCCCGCCGCAATGTTGATCGAGAAACCGAGAATGGCGGTGTTGAACAGGAACCCAATCAACGACTGCGCCAGCACAATCTTGCGCAACTCCCGCGTGGCGACACCCACATCAGAGGTTTGCACCGCCACGCCAATGGTGAAAGAGAAATACAGGAAGTCCCAGTAATTGGGCGTCGTCAGTCCCTCGGCAAATCGCAGCGCCGGTTCCTTGCCTTCCCAGGTGTAGAACAGCCGTGCGTAGTGCACGCTGAAAATCACCCCGATCAACAGCCACGAACCAATCACCGTCAGTGCGGTGAAGCCGTAATGCATCAGTTTGCGGGTGGCTTCCAGGTCTTTGCTGCCAGCCAGTTCAACGGTGATGGTCGCCAGGCTCGCCAGTGCCGCTATGCAAACCAGCATCAACACCAGCCCGGCGTTTTCGTCTTCCATCTCGGCGATGCGTTTCACTTCCGTGGCTTTGGCGCGCGCGGTGAGCCAGAGCATCAGCACCAGATAGGTCCAGACTCCGGTGTTCCAGCCGATGAGGATTTTATTGATGATCGAGTCGGCCGGCGCCAGCAGACCTGCCGCGATGCCGAACAGGATGGCCGCGGATAGACGAGGGTGGGTGTGGGTGAGAAAGGACATGGAGGCTCGATGGGCTGGGGCTTTGCAGACACCTTAGCCCAGGGTTGTGCGTTGTGACCACCATCATCCGGATGACGATTACCCCTGTGGGAGCGGGCTTGCCCGCGATGGCGGCGTAAGGGTCAACAATGATGTTGAACGTTATGGCCTCATCGCGGGCAAGCCCGCTCCCACAGGGTTATGTGGTGTTGGTTAGTGTGGTTTATGGCGCTTGCTGACAAGCTTCATCACCACCACAAAAAACACCGGCACAAACACCACCGCCAACGTCGCCGTGATCATCCCGCCAATCACCCCGGTGCCAATGGCCTGCTGGCTCGCCGAACTGGCCCCGGTGGCAATCGCCAGCGGCACCACGCCGAGGATGAACGCCAGCGAGGTCATGACAATCGGTCGCAACCGCAGGCGCGCAGCTTGCAGGGTGGCGTCGAGCAGGTCGTGGCCTTCGTCGTACAGGCTCTTGGCGAACTCGATGATCAGGATCGCGTTTTTCGCCGACAAGCCGATGATGGTGATCAGTCCGACTTTGAAGAACACATCGTTGGGCATCCCGCGCATCGTGACCGCCAGCACCGCGCCGAGCACGCCCAGCGGCACCACCAGCAACACCGAGGTCGGGATCGACCAACTCTCGTAAAGCGCCGCCAGGCACAGGAACACGATCAGCAACGACAACCCGAGCAGGATCGGCGCCTGACTGCCAGACAAGCGTTCCTGCAACGACAGGCCGGTCCATTCCTGGCCCAGTCCCGCCGGGCCCAACGCCACCAGTCGTTCGATCTCGGCCATAGCTTCACCGGTGCTGTGACCGGGTGTCGGTTCGCCGGAAATGCTGATCGCCGGATAGCCGTTGTAGCGAGTCAGTTGCGCCGGGCCTTGAATCCATTTGGCCTGGACGAACGCTGATAGCGGCACCATTTTCCCGTTGTTATTGCGTACGTGCATTTTCAGCAGATCATCAACCTGACTGCGCTGATCGCCCTCAGCCTGCACCACAACCCGCTGCATCCGTCCCTGATTGGGGAAGTCGTTGATGTAGGCCGAGCCGACGGCGGTGGACAGCACGCTGCCGATGTCGGCAAAGGACACGCCCAAGGCATTGGCCTGTTTGCGGTCGACGATCAACTGCACCTGTGGCGCTTCGGCCAAGGCACTTTCACGCACATTCATCAGGATCGGGCTCTTCTCGGCGGCCGCCAGCAACTCGGTGCGCGCCTGCATCAACGTGGCATGGCCGAGACCGCCACGGTCCTGCAAGCGGAACTCGAAACCGCTGGACGTGCCGAGGCCATCCACTGGTGGCGGAAGCACGGCGAAGGCCATGGCGTCCTTGATCTGACTCAAGGCGATGTTGGCGCGGTCGGCAATCGAACTCGCCGAATCGTCGCTGCCACGTTGCGACCAGTCCGTGAGCGTGCTGAACGCCAACGCAGCGTTCTGCCCGCTACCGGAGAAGCTGAAGCCGAGAATCACCACGCTGTCACCGACACCCGGTTCGCCGGCGTTGTGCGCCTCGATCAACTCGGCCACTTGCACCGTACGATTTTTGGTCGCGCCCGGCGGCAACTGAATGTCGGTGATGGTGTAGCCCTGATCTTCCGTCGGCAAAAACGAGGAGGGCAGGCGTGCGAAGCACAGCCCCAAGCCAACCAGCAGCACGCCGTAGATCAGCAGATAACGGCCAGTACGCTTGAGCGCGTAGGCGACCCAGCCCTGATAGCGCTCGGTCAGTTGCTCGAAGCGACGGTTGAACCAGCCGAAGAATCCGGTTTTTTCATGATGCTCGCCCTTGGCAATCGGCTTGAGCAAGGTCGCGCACAGCGCCGGGGTCAAGGTCAGGGCGAGAAATGCCGAGAACAGGATCGAGGTGGCCATCGATAGCGAAAACTGTCGGTAAATCACTCCGACCGAACCTTGCATGAACGCCATCGGGATGAACACCGCCACCAACACCAGAGTGATGCCGATGATCGCCCCGGTGATCTGCTTCATCGCCTTGCGCGTGGCTTCCTTGGGCGACAGGCCTTCGGTGGCCATGATCCGCTCGACGTTCTCCACCACCACAATCGCGTCGTCCACCAGAATGCCGATGGCCAGCACCATGCCGAACATGGTCAGCACGTTGATCGAGAAACCCAGGGCCAGCATGGTCGCGAAAGTGCCCATCAGCGCCACCGGCACCACCAGCGTCGGGATCAGCGTGTAGCGGATGTTTTGCAGGAACAGAAACATCACTGCGAACACCAGCAACATCGCCTCGCCGAGGGTGTAGACCACTTTGGTGATCGAGACTTTGACGAAGGGCGAGGTGTCGTATGGAATCTTGTACTCGACGTTCGCCGGGAAGTAGCGCGACAGTTCATCCATCTTCGCCCGCACCAGCGTCGCGGTGTTCAGCGCGTTGGCCCCCGGCGACAGTTGCACGCCGACGGCGGTCGACGGCTTGCCGTTCAGGCGCGTGGAAAACTGATATTCCTGGCTGCCGATTTCGACCCGCGCCACATCGCCGATGCGCACGGTGGAGCCGTCGGGGTTAGCCTTGAGCACGATGTCGGCGAACTCTTCAGGGGTCGACAGCTGACCTTTCACCAGAATGGTCGCGGTGATTTCCTGAGTGGTGCGGCTCGGCAAGTCGCCGATGCTGCCAGCCGAGACCTGGGCGTTCTGCGCGACGATGGCGGCGTTGACGTCAGCGGGCGTGAGGTTGAATCCGATCAGCTTCTGCGGGTCGATCCAGATGCGCATCGCCCGTTCAGCGCCATACAGCTGCGCCTTGCCGACACCGTCCAGACGCTTGATCTCGTTCATCACGTTGCGCGCCAGATAGTCGCTGAGCGCCACGTCGTCGAGCTTGCCGTCGCTGGAGGTGAGGGTGATCAATAGCAGGAAACCGGCGGAGACTTTCTCCACCTGCAAGCCTTGTTGGTTCACCGCTTGCGGCAGGCGCGACTCCACGACTTTCAGGCGATTTTGCACATCGACCTGAGCCATTTCCGGATCGGTGCCCGGCTGAAAAGTCGCCTTGATCGTGGCGCTGCCGAGGCTGCTTTGCGATTCGAAATACAGCAGGTGATCAGCGCCGTTGAGCTCTTCCTCGATCAGGCTGACCACGCTTTCGTCCACCGTTTGCGCCGAGGCACCGGGGTACACGGCGTAGATTTCGATTTGCGGCGGTGCGACGTCGGGGTACTGCGCCACCGGCAACTGCGGAATGGCCAGGGCGCCGGCCAGCAGGATGAACAGCGCGACCACCCAGGCAAACACCGGGCGGTCGATAAAGAACTGCGGCATAAACAAGCGTCCTGCTTACTGGCCAGAAACCTGGGCAAGTGGGAGAGAGGAGTCATCGATCTGCACTTTCTCGCCGGGGCGGGCGTGTTGCAGGCCTTCGGTGACGATGCGGTCGCCGGGTTTGAGGCCGCTGGTCACGACCCAGCGGTCGTTCTGCACCGGGCCCAATTCGACCGGTTGCTGACTGATGCGCTGCTCAGCGTCGAGCAGCAGCACTTGCGCGATGCCGGCGCTGTCACGCTGGATCGCCCGTTGCGGCACGCTGATGCCTTGCTGATTGACCGCTTGCTCCAGGCGCACACGCACAAAGCTGCCGGGCAGCAGGTCGAGGTCCGGGTTGGGGAATTCGCTGCGCAGAATGATCTGGCCGGTGCCCGGATCGACGGTGAGGTCGGTGAACAGCAGCTTGCCGGGCAACGGGTAGAGGCTGCCGTCGTCCTGAATCAGCGTGGCTTTGGCCTGGCCTTGTCCTACTTCTTTCAGCTGACCGGAACGGAATGCCCGGCGCAGTTCGTTGAGTTCGCGGGTCGATTGGGTCAGGTCGGCGTGGATCGGGTTCAGTTGCTGGATCAGCGCCAGTGGCGTGGTCTCGTTCTGCCCGACCAATGCGCCCTCGGTGACCAGCGCGCGACCGATACGTCCGGAAATCGGCGCAGTGACGGTGGCGTAGCCGAGGTTGAGTTTTGCTCGTTCAACGGCCGCTTTGTTGGCGGCAACATCGGCGGCAGTCTGGCGCACCATGGCCCGGGCGTTGTCATAGTCCTGAGCACTGATCGCTTTGTCATCGATCAACTGGGCGTAGCGCTGCTCTTGCAGTTTTGCCTGGAACGCATTGGCTTCGGCCTTGCGCAGCGACGCTTCGGCGCTGTCGAGGTCAGCCTTGAACGGCGCCGGGTCGATGCGGAATAAAACGTCGCCCTTTTTCACGTCAGTGCCTTCGCGGAAGGTGCGCTGCAAGACCACACCAGCGACACGGGCGCGCACTTCGGCGATGCGTGGCGCGGCGATGCGCCCGCTCAACTCGCTGCTGATCGATAGCGGGCGGGCTTCGATGGTTTCGACGCGAACGCTGGCCAATGGCGGCTGTTCTTCGGCGATCGAGGACTTGTCGCACGCGCTGAGCGTCAACGCCAGTGCCACAAGGCTGAGCCTGGCAAGCAGATTCTTTGACATGAATTACCCCAATAATGACCCCCAGCATCCTACCGGGCGTCGGCGAGGGTAGCGGTGAAGCTTTGTAGGTGCTGTGTGAAATTGTGTAAGGGTTTTGCTCAGGTGTGTGCGTGGGCGTATATCCTTCAGGCCTTGAATCTTTTTGCGCCGGTCAGGCCGCTATCGCTGGCAAGCCAGCTCCCACAGTGGTTGAGGCTGCATACACAATTTGTGTTCACATCAGACCCTGTGGGAGCTGGCTTGCCAGCGATAAGGCCCTGACCGGCGCCACTGCACCTTCTGGAAACACCCATGCCCAACATCCTCCTGGTCGAAGACGACACCGCCCTCGCCGAACTGATCGCCAGCTATCTTGAGCGCAACGGCTACTCCGTCAGCGTGATCGGTCGTGGCGATCATGTGCGCGAGCGGGCGCGGCTCAATCCTCCGGACCTGGTGATCCTCGACCTGATGCTGCCCGGCCTCGATGGTTTGCAAGTCTGCCGCTTGCTGCGCGCCGATTCGGCGACGCTGCCGATCCTGATGCTCACCGCCCGCGACGACAGCCACGATCAAGTACTCGGCCTGGAAATGGGCGCCGACGATTACGTCACCAAACCCTGCGAGCCACGCGTCTTGCTGGCGCGGGTGCGTACTTTGTTGCGGCGCAGCAGCCTCAGCGAACCGCAAACCGCCAACGACCGCATTCTGATGGGCAACCTCTGTATTGATCTGTCGGAGCGCACCGTGACCTGGCGCGGTCAACTGGTCGAGCTATCCAGCGGCGAATACAACCTGCTGGTGGTGCTCGCCCGGCATGCCGGCGAAGTATTGAGCCGCGACCAGATCCTGCAACGCCTGCGCGGCATTGAGTTCAACGGCACCGACCGCTCGGTGGACGTGGCGATCTCCAAGCTGCGGCGCAAATTCGACGACCATGCTGGTGAGGCGCGCAAGATCAAGACTGTGTGGGGCAAGGGTTACCTGTTCAGCCGTTCCGAGTGGGAATGCTGAGCCGATGTTCAGAATCCTCTTTCGCCTGTACCTGGTGACCATCGTCTCGTTCAGCGCAGCGATTTATTTAGTGCCGGACCTGGTGATCAAGGTCTTCCACGAGCGCTTTATCACCTACAACCTCGATTATTCCCGAGGCCTGCAAACGCTCATCGTCAAGCAGTTCAAAGCCGTGCCGAGCGAGGAATGGCCGGCGCTGGCGGCGGAGATGGACAAGGAATTTGATCCGCTGCACATCGTGCTCAGCGACAATGACGATCCCGGTCTGTCGCCTGATGAGCAGCAGCGATTGCAGCGCGGTGAGAATGTGGTCCGCGTCGGTGATTGGGGCTGGCGCACGTTGGCGGTGGCGCCGCTGAATGAGCAGACCGTGGTGCAAATGGTGGTGCCACCGGATCCGATGGATGTCAGCCTGTTGTACTGGAGCATCAACGTGCTGATCGGCGCGACCATGCTCGCATGCCTGTTGCTGTGGCTGCGTCCGCACTGGCGTGATCTGGAGCGCCTCAAAAGCGCGGCCGAGCGCTTCGGCAAGGGCCACTTGGGCGAACGCACGCAGATCGCGCCGAGTTCCAACATCGGCAGCCTGGCCAACGTCTTCGACACCATGGCCGGCGATATCGAAAACCTGCTGAACCAGCAGCGGGATCTGCTTAACGCGGTTTCCCATGAACTGCGCACGCCGTTGACGCGCCTGGACTTCGGCTTGGCGCTGGCCCTGTCCGACGACTTGCCGGCCACCAGCCGCGAGCGTCTGCAAGGCTTGGTCGATCACATTCGCGAACTCGATGAGCTGGTGCTGGAGCTTTTGTCCTACAGCCGCCTGCAAAACCCGGCGCGGGTGCCGGAACAGGTCGAGGTGTCGCTGGACGAATTCATCGACAGCATTCTGGGCAGCGTCGATGACGAGCAATCGCCGGACATCGTCATCGACGTGCTGCTCCACGGCCAGCTCGAACGCTTCACCCTCGACCCACGGTTGACCGCCCGCGCCCTGCAAAACCTGCTGCGCAACGCCATGCGCTACTGCGAAAAGCGCATCCAGATCGGTGTGCAGGTGTGCCCCAAAGGCTGTGAAATCTGGGTCGACGATGACGGCATCGGCATTCCGGACGATGAGCGCGAGCGGATTTTCGAACCGTTCTATCGGCTGGACCGCAGTCGTGATCGGGCAACGGGCGGGTTTGGCCTGGGGCTGGCGATCAGTCGCCGGGCGCTGGAGGCGCAGGGCGGGACGTTGACGGTGCAAGCGTCGCCGTTGGGTGGCGCACGCTTCAGGTTGTGGTTGCCGACGCCATCCTGACGTGCGCTTACACGTTCAATCGACCACGCAACACCTTGGCCATGCCTTCCAGATCCGGCATTGAGTTATGCCCGATCAACATCCACGCATGCTCCATGTCTGCCCAATAGACAATGTTCATCCCGCGCCGCCGCTCTTGGGCGAAATGCCGGGTGCCGCTGTCGGAGCGGGTGATGCACAGCGCCATGGGGCCGTGGACCGGGTCGAGGTAGCTGATCTGGGCGATGGGGACGCCGTCGTATTCAAGGATTTGCGCGCGCCTGAGTTCGGCACGTGGCAGAGTCAGTTGTGCGGGGGTGAGGTTCACACCCAGCAGTGAATCGATCGTGCGCAGTTGGCTGCGCTGGGCCGCTTCGTCGCCGGGCAGGTGGTCGAGGGTTTGCGGCACGTAAAGCACCATGTAATCGGCCACCAATTGCCGCCAGTTTTCTTTCTCCTGACTCGCTTGCCAACCGAGGAACAGACGATCCGACAGCACACCGCCCATCACCAGTCCGGCAGCCGCAGCGAGGAACCAACGGCGACTGAGCGGCGGGCGGGCCGGCGAGGGCAGGGCGTCGAGCATGCCTTGCAGGCGATCCATCGGTGCTTGCCGACTCACTTCGTCGTAGGCGGCCTTGAACGGCAGGCTGCTGCGGTTCAGCCATTGCAGGCGCAGGCCGAGCATCGGGTCTTCGGCAATGGCGGCGTCGATGCGCTGGCGCTGTTCGGTGTCGAGCTGGTCATCGAGGTACGCCACCAGTTGCTCGTCCGAGAGTTTCGCGTTCATCGATGTTCTCCGCTGGAAGGGTTCGGCACGGACTGCAACGGCGGGTGCTCGGCCAGTTTGCTCCGGGCGGCCGCGAGGCGACTCATCACGGTGCCGATGGGCACCTGCAGCACTTCGGCGACTTCGCGATAACTCAAGCCTTCGACATAGGCCAGAAACACCGTTTCCCTCTGGGTTTCAGGCAGCGCATCGACGCGGCGGATGACTTGCGCCGCCATGACATGGGTTTGCGCTACGTACTCACCGTCGAACGACAACACTTCTTCACCCTCTATCGTGCCCTGCCCGTGACGCACCCGACGCGCTCGCACTTCGTTGAGCCAGATCGAATGCAGAATGCTCATCAGCCAATGGTCCATTCGCGTACCGGGCGCAAATTGCGCGGCCCGTTCCAGCGCCCGCACGCAGGTGGCCTGCACCAGGTCTTCCGCGACATGCCGTTGCCGGGACAGCAACAGGCCGTAGCGCCACAAACGCGCCAAGTGCTGGCCCAGTTCTGTTCGTATTGCCTGATCGCTGGCGATAACGACCTCCGTCTGTTCGCGGTGTCAGGTTTTCGATGAATCGTTGATGGCTTCGGCCAGGTCCTGGTACTCCTCGCAGGTGGTGTTGCCGCAAATCGATTTGATCTTCTGCAACTGTTCCTGGGCGAGATCCAGCTGACCCTTTATCACATAAGCTTCGCCAAGATACTCGCGAACCTGCGCGTACTGCGGATCCAGTTTGACCGATTGCAGGTAAAAACCGATGCCTTCGTCGGTGCGCCCCAGTTTACGCGTAGCGTAGCCGCGATAGTTCAGGGCTTTGGCGGTGTTGGGCTCGTTGAGCGTATCGAGCAGCGCCAGGGCTTCTTCGTAGCGACCATCCTTGGCCAGTTGATAGGCGTAATTGGTGCGATCGGCGTCCGAGACCTGTTTGTTCGTCTGCTTGACGCATTTCTGCGCCTTGGTGTCGAACACCTGATCCCTGGGGCACTGCGGCTTGGCGGGCGTGTCTTCCTCGCCGTTGGCCCATGCCTGCGAGCCGGACAGCACGACAGCAAGCATCAAGGGTGCCGTGAAAATCGAGAAGCGGTTGTTCATGTGTAAAGCTCCACGGGTGTCAGGGTTGGGACGTCAAACAGGCCGTAAAATTTGAGTGCTGGTGACTGTCGAAACATGAACACCACAGCGTGAACAATTATTCATTTTTTTGTGACGTTCTCTGCAAGGAAAGCTCAATTTGACCGGTTATGCTCGTTGATACCCTTCATTGACCTGGAGTTCTGCCATGAAAGATCAGGTTCACCACACGGCGGCCGCCGGTTACAAAGTTGGCGCTGATACTTATGTGCGCGGGCGCCCGGATTATCCGCCGCAAATAGCCGACTGGCTGACGGACACTCTCGGGCTTAACGCGGATAAAACGGTGATCGATCTTGGCGCCGGCACCGGCAAGTTTACTGGCCGACTGGTGGCGACCGGGGCGCAGGTGATTGCCGTGGAGCCGGTGGCGCAGATGCTGGAAAAACTGTCCGAGGCCTATCCCGACGTATTGGCTGTGAACGCCATCGCCACAGACTTGCCGTTGCCGGATGCCTCGGTGGATGTGGTGGTCTGTGCCCAGGCGTTCCACTGGTTTGCCAGCAAAGAGGCGCTCGATGAAATCGCCCGCGTACTCAAGCCCGGCGGCCGGTTGGGCTTGGTGTGGAATCTGCGTGACATCCGTGTCAGCTGGATGCCGAAGCTGGAAGCAATCGTCAGTGCGCAGGAAGGCGATACGCCGCGCTACTACACCGGAGCCTGGCGGCGGGTGTTTCCGCATCCGGCCTTCGGGACGTTGCAGGCACAGCATTTCAGCCATGGGCATACCGGGTCGCCGGAGGATGTGATTTTCAATCGGGTGCGTTCAACCAGTTTCATTTCTGCGCTGCCCGAGGCTGAGCGGGCGAAAGTCGATGAGCAGATCAGGGCGATGATCGCGGGCGAGCCTGAGTTGCGGGGGCGGGATGTGGTGACGGTGCCGTACGAGACGGCGGTGTTTGTGGCGGTGAAGGGGCGGTAGATTGGTGGTGAGCCTATCGCCAGCAGGCTGGCTCCTACATTGGACTTGCGGTGCATACAAAACCTCTGTGGGAGCTAGCTGCTAGCGATGAGGCCCGTCCAGACTCCGACAATCAAAAAGCAGTCCCGCATTTGGCCGAACCACTGCCTTACTGCCCGCCTCGATGCCTTGTTATAGTTCGGGCCTCTTTTTTGCCCGGTAAAGGATCACTAGCATGTCTCAATACACCGCGTTCAGCGTCGAACTGGTCGATAAAATCGCTCATGTGCAGATCAATCGCCCGGAAAAGATCAACTCGATGAACGCCGCGTTCTGGAGTGAGATCGTCGAGATTTTCCAGTGGATCGACGACACCGACGAAGTGCGCGTGGTGGTGCTGAGCGGTGCCGGCAAGCATTTCTCTTCGGGCATCGACCTGATGATGCTGGCCGGCGTAGCCAATGAAATGGGCAAGGACGTCGGGCGCAACGCGCGCCTGCTGCGACGCAAGATCCTGACCCTGCAAGCGTCGTTCAACGCCGTCGACAACTGCCGCAAACCGGTGCTCGCGGCCATCCAGGGTTATTGCCTGGGCGGTGCCATCGATCTGATCGCCGCTTGCGACATGCGTTACGCCGCCGAAGACGCGCAATTCTCGATCAAGGAAATCGACATTGGCATGGCCGCCGACGTCGGCACGCTGCAACGCTTGCCGCGGATCATCGGGGACGGCATGCTGCGTGAACTGGCTTACACTGGTCGCACCTTCGGCGCCGAAGAAGCGCGTGGCATGGGCCTGGTCAATCGCGTCTACAGCGACACCGCCAGCCTGCTCGACGGCGTCATGGGCATTGCCCGCGAGATTGCGAGCAAGTCGCCGATTGCCGTCACCGGCACCAAGGAGATGATCAGCTACATGCGTGACCATCGCATCGATGACGGCCTCGAATACATCGCCACCTGGAACGCCGCCATGCTGCAATCCACCGATCTGCGCGTGGCCATGGCCGCCCATATGAGCAAACAGAAACCCGAATTTCTGGATTGATTAACCATGATTCCTCGCTGGACCACCGCAGTACTGGACACCGATCAACCCGGCGGCTGGGCCGTCGCGCGCAGCCCCGAAGGCTTTCTGTTCGATGACAATGGCGCACTGTTTCCGCGCGAATGGCTGAAGCGTCAGGACCTGCCGATTCTTGCCGAACATGGCATCGGTCATCTCGATGGCGAGCCGGTCTATCTGCTGGAACTGCGCAGTCATAGCGAAGTGCCGGGTTGCAACTGGAAAGGCCTGCGGGCGTTCATGCTCGAAGGCGATCACACG
>RCUS01000205.1_pt1 | contig 43974 bp, 67 predicted proteins | sample 2166221 | NCBI WGS metagenome assembly RCUS01 (sample SAMN09932758, study PRJNA488358) | compost metagenome | isolation source: compost soil in cyclohexanecarboxylic | place: Germany: Experimental Botanical Garden
CGCTTGGGCCAACCGCTTGAACCCCGTACTTGGAGAAGATGCTTTAGGTTTCGTACTCGACGTGCTCCCTTACTGGGTACGTTGTGAACAGCCTGCAGCCGGCGAACTGATGGCTGGTAACATTGCGATATCGCAGTGGTTCGACGAACATTCTGTTCCGATGGTAGCTGAGCTGCTAACGGACACCAACTTTCAAACATCTGCAGGAACCGACGACATGACTGACAAGAGCCCTATCGCTAAAACTCTGGCCTACATCGAGCGCCACGGTCTGACCGACAAGATCAAGCTCAATGAGAACAACACGATCCACATCCCTGACGACCTGGTGGAAACCACCGCGGCCATGGATGCGGGTATTACCCTCGACCAGATCAAGAAGTTCGACAAGGCCAAGGGTGAGCTGCTGCCAGCGGTAACGCACGTGGCTGGTCAACTGTCCGGTGATGCCTTCAAGGCTGACCCGAACCTGACCGAAACTGGTTTCAGCTACAGCATCGGCACTGGCGTCAAGGTATCCGGTGTTTTCAACCGTGATGCCAAAGACCATACCGTGGTCGTGGTTGAAACCACCCACCGTAGCGCCGAGTTCAATCGTGTCGTCACCGGCCTGAACGCGATGTTCGACGACATCAATAACTGAGTCGTCTGCAATACCAAGAAGGAGCCTGCGGGCTCCTTCTATTCTTCTTTTTAATTCTCAACCACGCAATAAGGGATACACAATGTCTGAAGTTAAATTGGGTCACATGGTAGCAATCGAAGGCAACAATGGTGTTGGTAAGTCGACTCAGGTCGAACTGGTTGCTGCGCGTCTGCGTGCTGCCGGTCATGATGTTGTTGTGGTTCGTGAACCAGGTGGCTCGGCTTTGGGTGAACGCCTGCGTACCGTGCTGAAAGATCAGCGCGAAATCAAACTGAACAACACCACTGAGCTGCTGCTGTTCGCTGCTCAGCGTGACGACATGTACCGTACTGTTGTGCGTCCTGCTCTGGACGCCGGCAAAGTGGTTCTGGCTGATCGTAGCTACTTCTCCACCTTCGCTCACCAGATCCATCCGTTCATCGGTCAGAACGGTATCCTGTTGCAGGTGTTCAACCTCGTGACCAGCATGAACATCGGCCACCTGGGCGGCACTCCAGTGATCGTGATCAACCTGGCCATGGACGAAGCTCTGCGCCAAGAGCGTCTGGCATCGATCGAGAAGCGTGAAGAAGACGCCTTCGAAGATCACCCTGCCGAAATCCTGAAACTGGTTGACGATGCTTATGGCCTGCTGGCTCAACAGCCGGGCGTGACCACCTTCGACGCTACCCGCGAAGTTGAAGAGCTGGCTGATGCCATCTTCGATCAAGTCCAGGTCAGCATCAACCAGCGCGTACAAGAAGCGGCGATCATGGCTGAGCAACAAGCAGCACACGCTGCCGCTGAGCCGGGTACTGTTGACGGTAACGCTGCTGAAGCCGAAGAACCAGCTGCACCAGAGCCGGTTGACATCGCGGTGATCGAAGCCGAGATCAACGACAACATCACTCACCACATCGACAACCTGGTCGGCATGTTCCCAGGCGACTTCAGCCAGCACCAAGTGCAGTTCGACACCCACGTCGCCAGCCTGCGCAAGTGGGTTGCTATCCACATGGACGAACTGCGTCTGCGTGCCGAGCCAATGTTCCCACAAGAAGCACAGCATCGCACTCAGCAAATCGTCGGCAACATCGGCACCATGCTGGGTGGTTTCCTGACCCTGATCAACATCGGCGAGATGGTTGCCAATGCTGACAAACTGGCTGCTGAACTCAAAGTTCGCCAAGAAGCCGAGCTGAATGAAGTGGCGCCTGAGCTGGTTGATGCAGCTCCTGCGGAAGTGTCCGATGCTGAAGTTGCTGAGCGTCTGCGTGGTCAAACCCCACACGTGGCGCACGTCGACGAAGCTGGCCTCGTGGGTGACGAGTCCGACGCGGTCGGTGTAGCCAACGAAGCAGCTGGCGCTGCTGAGCCGGCGTACGAAGGTGTTGAAGGTCGTAACGAAGCACCAGGTCAGTAAAACGAAAAGAAACTGAGATCTATATCACCGTACCGGTGGGTTGTACAACATTCGATGCCTGATTGTGTGCGACCCACTATTCGGTGATATACCTTTCCTTAGGAGCAAAGCATGAAATGGTTTTCCGCTGTAGTACTGACAGCACTCGCGTTAATGGTAAGTCCAGCTTGGGCTGGTTGTGATCTGTCGCAGTCTGGCGTACCCATTGCGATACGTGGACAACTGGAGACACAATGTCTTCAGGCTGAAGCGAAGATCAAAGAGCAGGCCCAGGTTACCGACACCCAGAAGCTCTCGGCTTATGCTGATATCGCTACCCAGCTGGCTAAGGCCGTGGGGCTGGCAGCTAAAGAGCTTGGTGTTGCTGTCAACGAGTTCATCATGACTCCAGCGGGTATCCTGACCATCGCCGTGATCTTGGTTAAGGTGTTCGGTAAACTGGCTAGCCTCATTATTGTGGCGTTGTTGCTGAACCTGATCTCGTTCAAATTACTGAAGCTACTGTGGCGTCGTGACACCGACCGGACTATAGAAACGACTGGTTGGTTTGGCTTCTTCAAACGTACGATCCCTGTGCGTGAAGCGGTGACCTACCGCGAAGCATCGGAAGGCCAAGTGTTCTGTACCGCCCTGCTGGTGATCATCTGCTTCGGTTCGCTAATCGCTGTGCCAATATTCAGCTAAGTTATACTTGGCTGGTATTGGTATGTGAAATCCACTGTGCCTTGGTTCCCCTACCTTTTGGTTTGTGAGCAAAAAACGTGCAAGGCACGGACGGACATAACCCCCACCTTAGGGTGGGGTTTTATGCTGTCCACTTGAAAATCTCCTGTGAGGAATAACCCATGCAAGGTAACATCGAAATCGTAAACCTGAAAGAACCAGTTCGCGTAGCTACCGATGCAGAAGTCGATCAGCTGCTGCGTGATCAACCTACCCCGGATCTGATCAAGCGTCGTGACCACAGCACTGTCGCGATCATGGCTCACATCGAAGCCAACCGTCTTGAGGATGGTACCTTCGCTGTGTACGACCACCAGGGTATCTACACCAAGTGGTGCCGCCACATCCGTAACACCATCGTGCCGGATGCCGATTCCAAGGTTCACGAGATTCTGGTCAAGGACGCTTTCGTTTACGAAGGTCGTAATGCCATGGGTCCATACGAGCGTGTGGTGTTCCGTACGGCATCGCGCTTTGGCTTCGGTAAGGTTCTGTTTCTGGAGCGCATGGGTTTCGAAGAAGACGCGCCAGTCCGTTTGGCCTGTGCTGATGGTTGGGCCAATTTGCCGGCTCTGCCTGCTGACGCTCCACTCCCGGTGGTGATTCCAACGTTGGCTGGTACTCACCTCACGGTGTTCACTGAACCATCGAACATGGCAGTCCTGCAAGCTGGTGCCCAATCCCTGATGTAAGGAACGTTACTGTGAGTGCAAACGTCCGGCGTATTGAAATGCGTAAGTTCAACAACCCTGACTACTACAAACTACCCCTGCCTGCTGAGCTCGCGGGTAACCGTCTGTGGCAGTTGGTGTATGGCGAATTCCGTGCTCCAAAGTACATGGCTGTGATGCGCAACTACATCGACAACTTTGACTGGGACAACGTCAAGGAATCCGATGTGGCGATGGCACAGAAGCTTATGGTGGTGTGGGTGTTGATCCCACAGTCACGGATGTTCGAATGGCCAACCATGGCGAAGAAGCTGACCGAGTTTGCAATTCGTCTACGCGACACCCACCACTTCTGGTACTACCGCTACCACGATGCAAGCCTTTACATGTCGTGGATTGTTGACGACGTGGAATGGTATGCACTGATTGAGGAACCATATGCAGCTCTTCAACAATAGAGGTGGTTATGGTTCCTCGGTTTGATTTGTCCAAACGGCGCTTGGCGTCACTCGAAGAAAAGATCGATAACCGGGCTAAGTCCCTGGAGATGGTTCGTCGTTTCAATGCGGCTCAGCGTAAGCTGGAACGCGTCTGTCGTGAAAAAGGAATACCGGTGCCAGTAATGGTTTGCTAGTACCCTGCATCTAACACAATCATCACATTTTAAGCCTGTCAGCTAGTGACCACTCAGTCGAATGCTATCGACTCTTGGCATGTAGCTCAGATGGATAGAGCAGCAGCTTTTGGAGCTGGTTGTCGCGGGTTCGAATCCCGCCATGCTATCTACTGACATGGTGAAATGAATGATGAATGAAATTGCTGTACGTACACTGCCTGCTGCTAATCGGGTTATCCGTTCGATCGAACTGAAAGAGGTTTCCATTAACTCTGAGGAAACATCGTGGCGGTCTCCTGATCAGCGGCAAGCGGTGGTGATTGTGTTAGAGTCTGGATGGTCTGTGGTGTTGGTGGATGCGTGCGGGCAGTGCTGCTGCGAAGAACGCTACATGAGCACCCCGGATGATCTGGAATCCTTGGTGGGTGAAACGCTGATGGGTATCCGTCACGGTGGCACTTCTGAAAAGGAGGGTGACTGGGGTGTGGTTGAGGCGGAGTTTGTACACATCCAAACCGATCGCGATTCTATCTGTATCGGGACGTACAACGAGCACAATGGTTACTACGGTGGCCTGAATCTCGCTGTGACGATTCTCGATCCAGAAGGCAATGCGGTTGTCTATCAGAAAAGCTTCACCGAGGAGGATTAAGTTGGGGGTCTTCGGACCCCCAGCTATTCCGTCTATCCTTTTATTTTTTGTAGGTAGCCTATGAGCACTGCAGATCGCTTCAAAGAGAAACAGTTGAAAGATGCTGCCACTAAAGAGCAGTTGGATCACCTGAAGGTTTTCAGTGACCTCGTTATAATGCAGCCAGATATACCGCTCTGGCCGTTGGTTGTACCCATGCAGGAGGCCTTAGCCAAACCTGAGTTCCGTGACGAACATCCGAACATCGGTGTGCGCATTGCCAAGGACGATGACGGTGTGGCCGTACTGTGGCAGAGTCGTGTACGTGACCTGCCTGAAACGTTCCTGTCGGTTCAAGCCACCAAGCGTGAAGTTCCACGTGCGGCTGAGATCGCTGACCCGTCCGTGATGGATGAGTTCCTCTTCATGATCGAGGACATCAACCAGAACGACAGCGGTAGTGCTGCGGCGATGTTGGTGCGGGCTGTCATGTTGGCGTTCAAGGAGCACCTCGTGGTGTGTCTGGACGGCGATCCAGATAAGAATCACTATCTGGTTCAAGCTTATACTGAAGACCGCAAATACCTTCTGGACATCCAAGTCTATTACGACGTGGTGCAAGAAGATATCGAGTACCGCCAGCAAGCGCAGTAAAGATCTACGCTGTAGGTTATGGTATACGGTAATAGCGCCGTAATTAGCTCTAGGTGTCCACCATCCTGTGCGCACAGCCACGCCTAGGAGCTTCTTAGCAACACAGAACCGTAGGGTCAGAACAGTTAGTCTGTTAACTGGGATCGACCTAGGAGGCGCAGCGCCATCCCCTGAAGAGGACAGTGAACGGAAGACAGATACTTCCAATCACCGCGGTCCAATAACGAGCTCGAAGCGCATGAGAGCACCTTGGCCACTGGGGTTGTCAGTGGTACCCCTAACTGGGTAACTGGTTTGGGGTCTTGATGAAAGCATAGCCCGCTCCTTTGGGAGCGGGTTGTATGCCAAATTAAATGTAATGTTGTTCTGCCGGCTAATCTGGTTAAAGTCGATGCCCCAAGCTCGACTAGATCCTAACAGTGGTGTGAACCCACATAGCCGGCACCTATTTGTAATGCGAGGAATGTCAATGCCAATCTACATGGAAGTCTACGTTCGAATGTGACCTTAACTAGGAGCATTCGAAATGGCACGTTCAAGAAATAACGGCAAGCGCTGTGGGTTTGAGTACTGGGGGCGCCGCCCTAAATGTAATGGGGCTGTGGGTAAGTTCGCTAAGCGGATCATCCACGGTCAAGAGCGGATCATCGCTAAAGACATTACCCGTCATGAGCTTCACGCTTACTTCGCTGAATAAGCATAGCGCCGGGGGTTAGTCCCCCGGCTTTATGTCATCTACCACCAAAAAGGAAATACCATGTCTAACATAGCTACGATCCACGCGTCGATGGACGCTACGATGCAAGCCTTCCAGCACGTCAGCACTATAAAGAAGGACATGTTGGACCACTACGGTAAGAACGCTTGGCTGCGAGACTTTCGCACCATGGGTTTCTTTGTCCCGCGTCAGAACGGGGTGACGTCTTGGATGTTGAAACAGATTATCGCTGAACCAGACTCGTTGATGTTTACCCGATTCCGGGATCACTACATCAGCAACTTTGACAGCCAAGGTGTTTGCGATGTAATGGTCCCGAAGACCAGCATGTTATCCGATGACGTAAAGCAGCGGTTGCGCGAACCATTCGATCTGTCCAGTTGGATCAAACAGAAGAACTATCGCGTCATGCCACTTAAGCTGCTCATAATCGATCACTCTTGTGTGGTGTTCAATAACATCCGTATCAACAAGTTTTACGAGTGGTTGGAACAGTCGCCGGGTGTTACTGCCGATACACTCATCCTGAGGATTAACTAATGACTCTTCGTGTTAAGACTGTGGTCCACATGGCTACGCACACCAATGGTCATACCCGCTATCGCTGTGCAAGGAGTGCAACATGAACGACAATCCATTTAACACCTACTCTTGCCGGTTTGAGTTCACCCATGACTTTACGGCATTTATCATCGCCGCCGATAAACAAGGGGTGCAGATCAACACCAGTGAGCTGCATCACGTTAAGCGGGAGGGTGACAAGTACCCCGCGCCTGATGTCTATGTCGAGTTCAAGGCTGAAGCACCGCTGGACGTACTGCAAGCTGTTTTGAGACAGGGTTCTGATCTGCGCGTGGGTCTTCAGACACTCCGGCCAGTACCCCTCAAAGACAATCCTTTGGAACGTGATTTCAACCTCATTTGAGCAAACCAAGGAAGAACCGTGATGTTTAGAGACCTGCTAAATAAACCCCACCACGAGTTGTCCGGTGAGGATAAGTTGCGTGATCTCTGTGGTCCTCAGTGGGGTGGTGCCTTTAAAGGTCAGATGAAGTCTGACCATGGTGAGCGTACTAACCCGAAGCTGAACGATCAGCCTTTCTACCATCGTGGCAGCAAAGGCAAAATGAAACGCTTCTAACCACCATCTACTTAAGGGATGTACCCATGGCCAAGATTACACCAGTACTGTACAACATCCAGTTCAACAAGCTTTACGGTGAGGTTGCTCTGGAGCTCAAGGCGACTCTGATCGAGATTGAACTGGAAGGCAAGGATGCACGACCGTTCTTCCACATCGAACGCAAGGGTAACCGCTGGTTCCTGCTGCATGGTGGTGAGGCGTTGGGGCCGGCGTTCCCTAATGCTATCGATCTGGAGTTCATCCGTAAGGCGGATGATCGTTGGTTGCGTAACATGGCCACTGATACGTGGTACCCAACCAAGGGTCTCACGAAGCTCAACATCAAACCGCCGTTGTTCCATTTCGATGCAATCGGTGAGCCCTGTGAAAACAGCTGGCGTATATCGTTCTCGGATGGCATGTTTGACACTACAGCGGTATTGACCAGCATTTCTTTCAGTCGCTGCAGCGGCTAAGAAAGAAACTACCGGTCTGTCCCTCATATGCGGGTATAGCCTCTTGGCGGTTTCGGTGGCGAAGCAGTGGTTGCCTTGAGACTATACTCGCTCTTCTACTTAAATGGAATTTCACGGCTCCAAGCATTCCGCTTGGGTTATGTCCGTCTAGGAGTTTCTGTGTTAGACAAACTTGACCTTGATGATGCAGCTATCCAACGGCTTGCTGAACGCCAACGTCGACCCACAACGGAGTCTTTGATCCTCTGGACCCCCGAGGGGCAGCAGATGCCCCACCACCATGACATACAGGGTAATAGCCAACTATGCAAACCACCCACAGCGTTGAACTACCAAAGAAAGAGCGAGTATTGAGTTCCTCTACTCCCTTGCAGTTCAAATATCACTGGCGTAAAGTCAGACTGACCGTTCCTAACCCACAGGAGAAGTCTGCAGCCTAACCAGTTTTCCCTTTAGACGGCGGGAGCTGTTCCCCCACCCGCCGTTTCTTTTTTTGATTCCACTTAATCTTAAACCTATATCGTCCGAGTGAATTGAGAGCATAAAGCTCTAAACCCTCCTTTTAAGGAAGAAGAGATGTTCAATACAAAAGGCAACACTTGGGTTATTCCTGATCTCGGACTGCTGGAAATTCCAGACCACCTGATTCGGATGCGTGATGCGTGGGCCATCGAAACCGACGTGGATACTTGGTGGGTATGGCGGGATGCGGATCACGGTTGGAACTACATGGACTCACTGAAGGAAGCTGCAGTGTTTGCCATCACCATCGGTAGCCTAGAGACCGATGAAGCTCGTGAATACAACAAACTGTATCGTGCAGACCGGCTTACTCCTACTGGGGTGCTTGGCGTGTTCTTCCGGTCTGGTTTGAAACAGGCATATCACGTCATCTTGGATGGTAAGGTTACGATCTTCCCGTACAATGACGGCAAAGGCTTCTGTAAGGCCGTAGCAGGTTCGTTGAAGCTTATCTCTGATAAGAGTAAGGCTTTCATCAAGCGCGTCGAGGCCGATGCCACAGTGCGGTTGCCATAACGAAATACTGTCCCTCCCTATTGGGAGGGACTTATGCCCTAAACTAAGGAGCGTGTCATGACAGTAATGGTTCGATTGGGAGAGATCCTCGGTATCATCGGAGGACTCGCTCTGTTGTGTTGGGTGGGTTGGACCATGCTTAAGTTACGCTATCGCACATGGCGTGCTGAGCGGGCACTACGTAAAAGTAAATAAGCAAAGGGTCCTTCGGGACCCTTATGCCGTCTTTTATTTTTTACATCTAACGTTAAGCTATGTGTGTACTTATCTCAAGGAACTGGCATGAACTGCTTCATCGATTGTGAATTCAATGGTGGTCATGGTGAGCTGATCTCCATGGCGATCATCAGCCAAGACGGCCAACGGGTTTTCTATGAAGTCGTTGAGCATACCCAGCCTACGGTAGAGTGGGTTCAGGAAAACGTTATGCCTATCCTGAACAAACCGGCGGTATCCATGGAAGTGTTCAAGGAGCGTCTAAAGAAGTTCCTCGAAGCGTTCCCACGCCTAACGTTGATCGCTGACCACATGGCCGATCTCTTCTACTTCGCCCAGAAGGTTATCGGGGCTGAAGGCTGGATGATGGTTGACTATCCGGTGGCGATGTTGTTCGATCCGGTGATCTCTGCGAAAAAATCCACACAGAAACACAATGCTTTAGAAGACGCTAAAGCGATTCGACTCTCCTGGCTCCAAACCAACGGTTTCATCTAACTTTCGAACTCAAGGAATAGATCTCCATGTCTGCTACCAAGAAGAAGCCTCAAGGCGGTAAAACCCAACGCTCCGCTGATATCATCCGCGAGAACCCTACCCGCCGCTCGCGCGCTGAACGGGCCCTGGTTCAACTGACCACTACCAGCTATCCACATTACCTGATTGGCAACATCGTCGCCGGTCTGCATGCTGGTGAAGAAACCGCTGCCAAGCAGGCACTGGACATCGAGAACAAGTTCGGTATCCTGGACTTCGTTCGTACCTTGACCATCGAAGCGAATGACGCCAACATCGTCTTCAGCGTCGGCCACCTGCGCATCGACCAGAACACCACCCGCGTCGACAATCAGTTGACTGGTGAGCTGACCATCAATGCTTTCACCTCGCCAGTAGCCGGCCTGCAAGGTCTGGTTAAAGACGACGGCCTGGCCAAGAACCTGGTTGATATCTTCCACCGCAACCAAGTCCGTGGTATGACTCGCGTTCACGCGATCACCAACCCGAACTGGAAGCTGGTCGAGAAGCGTATCACCACTGGCAATGACAATGGCTTCGGCGGCCTGGGTCGTAGCGAAACCGTGTTCGAGATCACCAGCGACGATGCTGCTGTGCTGATCCGCAAAACCTTGGGCAGTGATAAGTTCGCGCTGACCATGGGTGCCGATGTGATCACCATCGTTGACGGCGAAGTCACCAAGGAGATCACCTTCGTGGTTCCTCCACGTAAGTGATGGCCGGACATAAGCCCCTGCCCGTAGGCAGGGGTTTTATGCCGTGTTACAGTACGGTAATGGTGCCGTTAGCATTTAACTGATAACGTTTGTTACCTTCGATAGCATTGATGATCCGAGGAGCCCCGAATGCTTGGTGAATGGTTACACCAGTAGCAAGTTGCCACGATCCATTCAGGTAACGGTAGATACGGTTGTTGAGCATGTCCAAGATAATGTCTCGACGGAAGCCGTCAGAGAATACCAGATCACTGAACGTAGCCGCTGGTTGGGACATGGCGCCAAACCCGATGGGGTGTGCGCCTTTGAACTTAGCCAGCTCTGGGATGTCGTTGAGGTTGAAGCTCATGTTGTACGCTGGATCGTAGGTCAGGCTAGACCAAGCCGAAGCTTGAATCGAGAACTGATCACCACGACGCTGGATCTTCACCCGCTTATAAGCACCACTCCAACCTGGGGTATCTACAACCTCAAGAAACGAGAGTTCCTTATAACGTCCGGTTTGGGTTGCCCAAGTATTCTTGTACTGAAAGTCAGTGCAGAGGATTTGGTTCGGCCAGACTGGACGAGTGTCGTAGTTGTTAGCGCCACGAGTAAGTACAAAATCCAACGTGTGATTCTGGCCTGTAGCATCATCTCGAACAAAGCCCAAGACCACACCGATAAAGTCATCGTCACCGTTAGTCGACTTGAGAGTTACCTCAAGATCATAGTCCAGTACGTCGTAGTCTGAAACGAAGCCAGTCCAACCGGCGGTGTTCAATGGCTGTACCGCTGAACCCAATGCCTCATCCCAATACCAAGCAGCTGCATCCCCAGTTGGCGGAGTCCCTTTCGGGAACCATGCGTCACCGTTGAAGCGAGCCCAGTTATTGAAGATCTGCGCAGGGGTGGGTGGTACTAACCGAGCAATAGCATCTGTCACCGCAGCGTTGGTGTCATAAGCAAACACGTTCGCGTCACTAAGCGGGATACGGTCTTCCATGTACTGACGGAGCTGGTAGATGTTCTTGGCATGTGCTGGACTGTACACCATGGGATAGAATGGATTGATCCCAGCCATAGCCGCTTCGATGATGCGTGAGCGGATGGTCAATGGTGCAGAGCCGTAGGTGTTGCGTACGATGTTCGCCAAGGCATTGATATCAAACGTGTTCGGTTGTTTACGTACAACGTTGAGTGTTCGGCTATAAGTGAAAGGCGAATCAATGGTGGCTTGAATCGTATCACCATTCTTGACCGGGATAGCATCACCCGAGTACCAGAGTTCCTTGGCACCACCGGCTTCGTCAAAGTAGGTCTCACCCACCTTGAGACCATTGCGGTAGATTGACCCTGAGAGCGTCCCTAAGCCAGCACCAATCAGTTTCACCTGTGGCTTGGCCCGGTAGTTCCAACCCACATCCACGGTGGTGAGGTCGTTACCCTGCGCATCCTTGAACTCAATGATCTCACCGGAAGCCACGTTATAAACGAAGGTGTATGTCTCTACACTCCCGTCAGCCAACTTCACGAGGAAGCGGATTGTGTTAGCTCCACTATTCATCGTGGTGTTAGGCATGGCACCTGGAGCAATCAACGTAGCCGGCGTTACGATTACCTTGGACTCAGAACCACCTGCGATGATGGCCTCTGAGTTATCCATGCCGTTATACAACGGATGGTCACCATAGGTCGAACGCAAGAAGCCAACGTTCACCGGAGTACGATCGTAGTTACCGGTAAAGAAGGCACCATACTGGGTAGCGATGCGGTTAGCCGTACCATAGAAGCCAGCACCCGCTGCCGTGTTCACCTGCATGATGTCCGTCTGCACGTTGGTGCCATGGTCAGTGATCAGAGCAATGCCGTTACCCTGTTGGCGGAACGTGTTGATGTCCGTTACTGCGGAGGGGGTTATCCGAGCCGCATTGTTCAGGTCATATGCGGTGGAGAACAGCACCACTGCACAATACTGATTGAGCTCAGTCAGGTTGGTTGTGATAGCCGCGCCACCGTAGTCATCGATATCCTTAACTGTAGGTACAAACCCGGTCAACGCACAAATGCGCTGAATACTGGTTAGGAAGCCATAGGTGCCAGTGGCTTTAACGGCGTAGTTAACGGTGGAGATCTGGTCACCCAAGAACAGAATCTTCTTGTTACCTGCTGCTACCTTCACTGGGTTAGCGATGAACTTCAGACAGTTAGCCAGATACTTAAAGCTACCGGCGAGTTGATCGAGGTGATCCACCACCCGAGTGGAAATGTTTGAGAAGAAGGCCGAGGCCGTAAGTCCCAACGTACCCGACGGGAAGTTCAGCGTACCGTTGAACAGGGTTGCCTTAACGTTACCTACCGAGTCGAGTACGAAACAGGATTTAAGGTAGGCGACGTGCACACCGGGTTGTTGGTTCTCTAACGCAAACGACCAGCGGTCGATGTAACCACCGGCTAGGGACGACAACGAGATATCCCGATGGTACCACTTGTTGGTAGCTTGCGCCGTGGTGTCTGTCGAAGGATGTATCAGAAGCCCATTCTGGTCGGTGATCCCGGCGTGGCGTAGTGGCGCCATATCGTCGCCGTTAAGCATGCCGTCCACACCACAGTTAGATACCGCACTGCTGGCCCACATGTCGTAGACCAGGCGGTCACCCGCAACGATGTCTACTCGCACGTCATTGATCTTGCAATAGACGAACGAGTTATCGGTACCTGAAGCAGCACGCTCACCTTGGATACGCAAGGCAGCAGGGAATGCCACGATGGTGTCGAGTGGGGCAAAGGTGTTGTAGAACTTGGGGAAGCCTCCATCATAAACCACGTTCCCCGTCCCGTCTTGCGTTACGGCAATAAACGGGTTCGGTGGTACGAGGCTGTCGTAGGCGATGTACGAGGATAGGGCTGGTGGCAGTCCGTTAACCGAATAGGCTACCTGTTGCACAGCCGGATCAAACGACCAATTGATCGTTTGCGCACTAGGGAAAGCCCCTGGTGGAATGCTAGGCGTGACTTTGTTAGCCATGGTTCACCTTAGATACGTTTGAACGGACGATCGATCCGTACCAGTACGGTGGCAGGAGTACCACGGTACAAACGGATACGGATAGCACCGGTGGACTTGATACCACCCGACACGGTCGATTCAGCGTCGATGAAGTAACTATTGGTATCAGAACCCGCTTGGTCATCAAGCAGTTTCACAGTGACCCGAGCCGACAACAGATCGAACTGTGCATGGTCGGTCATCAGTGCGACCAGACTATAGTCCTTGGTACCGTTGGCGCCAATCGTGACCTGTTCATAGACGAGGGGTTTACCGCCGGCTTTAGCGAAGTGCAACAGCTTCTGAACCATGGTGGTGAACTTGGCAACAAAGGCAGCAGATTTGGTAGTCATCGTAAGACCTCAAACAAAAGAAGAAGGGGTGGTTACCCACCCCGATGTAATCACCAACCCATGAAGCTGGACGATTGGAAGGACTCTTTAGGCAGGTCGTCATCCAGACCGATGTCTGCCTTGTTGAAGATATCGCTGACGGCTGTGTTGAAAGCCAGTACGTCGTCGTAGGTCCCTTTCTGTGCCATCTCCACCTCGAAGTCCTCTATGGACTCGGTAATGGCAAACGGTGAGGCGATACCAGTGATTTGCTGGACCATCTCAATCGACCACGCCAAAATCTCCGAAGAGCGAGTAGAGATGTTCGGCTTATCACCAGTGTCCAAGAAGGCTTGGTATACGGTGGTTTGTGTATCGGCGCCGATCCGGTGAATACGACTGATGGCCTGTTCCTGAATGTAAGCACGGAACGGGGCATTGATCATGATCATGGTATCGGCCATGACCAGTGGTACTGCCGTAGACAGTGAGTTGTAGGTGGCAATGAGTGGATTGAGCTTTTCATCCTTCTCGAACTTACCAACGATCGAAGCCAACTCGTTGTTAGTCTTACCATAAACCAGCAATGGATTCAGACCAGCCTTGGTGCACTGTGCCGCGGCCTCAGAGAGTGCTTCGACGAAGCTGGTGAACACCAGCGTCTTCTTCTCGGTAGTGTCGGCAATGGACTTGAAGTCGAGATACTTAACCATCTCAACGTGGCACTCAATCCGCTTACGCCCAAGCACACGACCCAAGCACTCACCTTGGATCTTCAGCTTCGTGTACTTGATGATCGACTTGACGTTACGGAACTCTTTGATCATGTCCTTAGGCAAGGACGGCTCAATGTACCGCTTCTCGTACAGGTTGGTGTACGCGATCTCCTCACCGATGTAGCGAGGGTCTGGTGTAGCGATAACCGTCTTCAGGGTCGAGGTGTACTTCTTGTATTCCATCTTCTGCGCAGCAGCACGCAGGGTATCTTCATGGAGTACCAGACAGCGTTCCCAGAACCGCTCATCCTCTTTACGCCGCTTCTTATAGAAGTCGACGCGTTCTTGGATGAACCCCTCCATCACCTTACGGATCGCATCCAAGGTGTAGAGGTCAGCCGTAGGCATGGTGATCGGCAACCGCTTCATGATCGGCTTGTCGAGCTTGAGTGCCGACTTTTCGATCTTGTGGGAAATCATCCCCATGCGGTTCTTCAGAATGTCCAGACCTTTGTTACCGTCCTTACCGAAGATTTTACGGAAGCGATCTTGGGCACTGTCAGTGAACAACGGGTCGAGTACGGTGAGCAATGGAATCAGCTCAGCACCCATGGCCTTAACCGGAGTACCCGAAGCAGGGATGATGTTCTTGCACTGCGTCTTCTTACACAGGTCAATGAACAGCTGAGTCCGCTGGGATTTGATCTCGTTGAGGTTGTGGGACTCGTCGAGGACGATGATCATGTTCTGCCCGCTGACGGCATGGCTATTAACCATGGACATGAGCTTTTCCAGATACTCGTAGTGGCAGATCACAATCCGTTCTTTGTTGTACGGACGACCGGACTCAGAAGTCCAGTAGGTCTGTTCTTTCTTGTACTCTTCGACCACCGTCTTTTGCCAAACCCGCTGCACGGCGTTCTTCGGACAGATGATCAAAATCAGATCGGCATCGATGCCTTCAGCGACATACAGCGACGCCATGGTCTTACCGGAACCAGCGGCACCCGCCAACAGGTAACCATTCAAGCCGAACTGGTCAACCCGCAGGTTGTAGTTCTCTAGGAACCCGACTTGGTGGTCGAGTGGCTGTTTGTGGAAACGCTTGAAGTTCTCAAACTTCAGACGTCCCTCTTGGTTGTCGCTAGGGATGGTGTTCTTCAGCCAGGTCTTTTCGTACATCATCATGCGGATGTTGTTCAGTACCCGCACCGATACCGCGGCACGCGTCTGGACCAGTTGCTCTAGCATGTAGATAATGTCGAGGGCAAAGAACTTATCGAAGCTGAAGCCGTTACGTCCAAACGTGTTGAACATGTGCATGGCAATCTTGGAGGTCTTCCAGACCCGAGCCATGTCACGTTGCATGACGTCAGCTGGAATACCTTCAACCACGATCTCGTTGGCGGTTTCTTTTACGTTGATAGCACCGAAGGCGCGGCGGAAACCAGCGAACATTTCGACGCTGGGTTGTTCGATGAGGAATGCCGGGTTGAAGTGTAGCTCCCGGCCTTGCTGTGGTTCTGAATACGCTGCGTACATGGCGCGCCCTATGTTCTAAGGTAGTTAGACTATAAAATTAGCTTCTTTTACACCGCATGTATTGTATGTACGAGGTTTCGACAGAAACCTGAGTAGGAGGTGATCCAGCTCTCGCGGTAATCGTATCCCCCGAATCACTAATGGCATTGCTGTGAAGCTGACGCCGGGCGATTCACAGGCACCTTGTACGGTATAGAGCCAGCCCGGCCGTGGGCTGGTTTTATGCCGTTTAAGACCTATATCACGAAAGGGAACATCTACTCGACACCCTTAGTCTATATGGGGTCTGTCTCCTAACACAGAGGCTTTTATGCTCATCGATCAAATATTAATGCACATGGCTTTAGTACGTGGCTTACGCCTGAGCCGTATGAACACACCACAGTTCGAATTACGGGCTGCTTTAGATAGTGATAAGCCGGTTATCTTCTGGCATACCAGCAATGGTATCGACTATCTGGGTTATGAGTTACTCCCAACCGACGGTTTCGGTAGCCATGTCCCTTTCGGTCATTTGCATGACAAGATCGAACGTTACGTTGCCAGTGGTAAGGTTCACGGTATCTGCAATAGCTTCTTTCTAGAATACGATGGAGTACTGGTTAAGGCGACCGATATATGGCCGGTGGAACTGGTCGCGTATCTCGGTGATGGGATGGTAGATCGTTATCGTGTTGGCGTATCCATGGAGCATAAACAGGTACCGATATGAATGGTAATGAATTCTTCGATATAACAGGACCTTGGGCTGGCATTGGTAGCCGAGAGGCACCGATGTCGGTACAGGTGCTTATGGCCCGCTACGCCCGCACTGCGTATGACCTGATGATGGGTCCATTGCACAGTGGCGATGCTATCGCTTCGGACTTTGCGTTTTGGGTCGGTGCTCGTCTGTCTAAGAACTTCTTCGACATGACACCCAAGATCTTCCTGTACAAAAACGGTTACCAAGGCCGTTGGCACAACACCGAGCTTGGCTTCATTAATGTCAAGACGTTTGACCAAGCTCTACGGGATGAAGCTGAACTGCTAGCCAAGGAAGCCCGTAATGGTTTCTGGGGCTTGGGTGCTGGTGGCATCGGTCTGGTGTCGCGTAACCCGTTTCAGTTGCTGGATGTGGACTTAAAACACCCAGTGGCTAAATGTCTGTACTGGGGTATCCCTCAGGGCAAGACGGAAAAGGTCCGTGGTGGTACTAACGTCGGTCTACAGATCGCCATTCGCTTTAACATCCCTCGGATGAATTTGTATTATGAAGAGAACCAAAGGCTACTCGAAGCGTGGCTCGAAGAAAAAGAAACAAGCGAAGCCTATCCAGCCAATCTCACTGCAATTATCGATTCCCGCCGATGCGACTCTCCATACCCAGGCTTCTAAGCTGGAGTTGATCAAGTCACATGCTGAGCAGATCGCTGGCGATATGTTGTTCACTCGGGATAATCTCGTTAACTCGATCGATACTGAGCAGGTCTACACCGCCGAGCAAGTCACCGACTATATCGACGAAGGCATTCAAGGCGTCCTCGGGGTTCTGCACAAGCAAGTAGAGCCATGGAGCATGACCATCGATATCTGCCAATCCTATTTCGACAAAATCAACAACTGAGGACGCTATGGCCTATACTCTTGGTGACAGCCTGCGCCAGACCCTGAAGAGACACCGGTCATGGTTGCCGATCTACAGTGTGGAAGAGTTGGCTTATAAATCAACTGCCGACATGGGTATCACGATGCGGCAGTTCCTTACTCGCCCCACCCTGTTAGTGGTGGCACAGCGGGGTAGCATTGATGACATCGCTGTCCGCTTCCTCAATCGGGCATGTAAGATGCATGGTTTGGAGCCGGTCTTACCCAACCATGAAAACATCGATATGGTTGCCGCACAAATAGCCGAACTGAATAGCCTCAATGGCTACGATGTTCGCTTTATTAAAATCGACATGCACTTCCACTTCCTAGCCGCCATCCGGCAAGAGGAAAACATCCAACGAGTTGTTGGCATTACCGTCGACACATTTGAATACGAACGAGAGCAGGGCGAACAACATGAATGAAGTTCTTATTGCGCGGACTAAGAAACACCAAGCGGCACTGCGTGACGAAGTTGGAGCATTTCGTGAGGGTTTAGTGTTCACGTTGGAAGCCCTCGTGCGTAAAGCGACCAGTGGCTTTCGTGTGTTCCAGTACCCGAACCGTACTCGCCCTACCCTGATCTACTTCACCGTTGGTTCCGATGTTCCTACCGGCTTGCGGCACGTCTGTGAAAAGATGATCACGGCATATAAGCTGCAGGGCTTTGTACTGGATACCGACGACGGTCTGCGTCACGCTACGGCAACCTTTCTGGAAATGCTGAAGCGGATCGGTTACGACTTCCGCATTATCCACCTGCTGGATGCACGCACCAATATACGGTCAGCCATCGAAGCCCATGAGATCGAAGGTGGTCGTGTAGTGGGTATCGCTATTGACGAACTAGAGGAAAAGCCAAATGACGGTAGTAGCAATGCAGCACACACTGCTGGAAACAGTAGCGACACCGACGGATCTGATGAAAGCAATGCAGGCGGCGAAGCATCCGTATTACCAGTCGAGTGATACCAGCGATAGCTTCAAGGACATCGCTGCGTTTCTCGAAAGCTGGAAAGACTTTGACATTGACCTGAACAGGGTTATCCGTTGGGATATCCGTAATGTCACCGACGATTTCCCCGAGGCGGCAGACATGGAGCCTTCGGATATCGACTACTACGGTCCTTGGGGTACGCAGTATATCGATATTCATTACGTAGCCCCGCGTAAAGGCTATACGTTCAGCAATCGTATCCTCAACCTAAAGCCAGGTGATATGCCGCGCCTTTATGCTTGGTTGAAGAAGCATTGGGAATACACCCAGTTGATGTGGGACCCCATCCCTACGACCCTGTACGTACCACCTGAGTCGCCACGTAGCCGTTTCCTCGACAAGATTAAGGCGATCGTGGATTACCAGACCAGCGAGCCGCTACGTAGTGATGAACCTTGGCGCACCAAACTTAATTCCAAACTACATACGGTGGCCCACAACATCCTTGACGTACTCGACAAAGATTACGTGTTGCTGGAGAAACCTGACGACGACACGATGCCGTTGGACGGTTCTCTGAACATCGCCGGTGAACTGGCCAAGTCCTACTTTGACGAGATCAACACATGAACCCACCCATCAAACTCCCACAGTTAGACAATCTCGTTGCGATGGTTAACAGCTTGGTTGAATATGATGCTGTCGTACGTGATCTCAGTTGGGTCGATCCTAACCAGGAATTCGATGGCCGTGATCTGTTGACGATCTACCTGCGCCGTATCGGTGGGTTATTCGGTGGTGTCACCGTGGTCCCGGCTTTGGTCGCACTGGAAGGACTGCATACCGATCCACTGCTGACCACCGTGGCTGACACCTTTGTCTTAACTCGTATTGGGGAAGACATCGACCAGGTACTGATCGATACGTACGCTATTCTTCGTGCTGGGTTTCTTGAGCGGTCTATTACTCAAGAGACCGACGAGAGTCGGCTGTCGTACTGGCTACAAGTGGACAGAAAGCTTAACCAACATATCCGCAAATACATGAACCGTCGGGCATTCCTCGGTCAGAATGATGAGTGGCTGCATACCAAGTTGAAAGAACAAACCACCCGCGCCGATCGCCAACACGACTTCTTTAATGTCTGGACCACCAGTGATAGCAATCGCGCTATACCGCGCGACGTACTAGAACGCTGCGTCGACCCATCGCTACCCCCGTTTAAAAAGGAAGATGTATGAGCATTATGAACGACGAGTGGATCATCACTCAATCTACTCCACCTACCCACCTGATCTTCCACGCAGAGCCTGGTCGTCAGAACACACCAGCGTGGCTTGACATCACCCACTCCGAAGACGTACTGGCCGGTTGGGTCAAGCGTAACCACGCTATGGTCATGACTGACCGTGTCCTGCATGAAGAACTCGAATGGGAGCCGATGATCACCCCGTTCGAGCCGAAGCTGGTTCGTAAGATCGAAGACAAGAAGGTTATCTCCTACGGTGTGTCGAGCTACGGTTACGACGTGACGTTGGCGGAAGAGTTCAAGATCTTCACCAACGCCAATGGCGGTATCATCGATCCTAAGCGTTTCGATGAAGACCTACTGTTGATCGACGGTACGGTACGTACTGACGAGTGGGGTGACCGTTATGTGATCCTGCCTCCGAACAGTTACCTGCTCGGTCGCACTAACGAATACTTCATCATCCCACGTGATGTGATGGTGGTGTGCTTGGGCAAGTCGACATATGCCCGGACTGGTGCTATCGTCAACGTTACGCCAATCGAAGCGGACTTCCGTGGTAATGTTGTAATAGAAGTAAGTAATTCAACGACACTACCTATGAAGATCTATGCTAATGAGGGTATTTCACAATTCTTGTTCTTTAAAGGCAATGCCCCATGTCGCGTCTCCTATGGTGACCGCGGCGGCAAATACATGCATCAAACCGGGATAACCCACGCGAAGGTTTAGTATGTCGAATAACATTGTTATCAGTGGTGTCGATACCGTGGCAAAAATCAAGGAGTGTGGTGCATACACCATAACCCACGATGCCACAGGCAAACAGTACCATGGTTCAACCTCGGATCTACATCGCCGACTTAAGGAACACCGCAACGACCTTATTCGTGGGGATCATGGTAATAAGGCGTTGCAGGAACTAGCTGGTTCAGATGGTTCCTTTACGGTAACCTTCGATAAGGCTACCTCTATTGAAGAGGCCCGGTATGTTGAAGGCCAGCGCATTCAGCAAGCCTTACCGGAACAACGTCTGAACGTGTCGCTTGAACCCGTGAACCCACTTAAGAACTGGACAGCTAACCCGGAAATGCGTGAGCGTGTAAGTGAGTCCAGGTTAGGTAACGCCAATGCGGCGGGTCAGGTATTTACGGAAGACCGTCGGATGGCTGCAAGTGAGCGGATGCTAGGCAATACCCATCTAACTGGTCATCGGCACACTGAAGAAACACGTCAGCGCATGTCGGAGGCACATCGCGGTAAACCTAAGTCACCCGAAGCCATCCGAAAAGCAGCACTGGGGCGAAGTACAGGTACTGTTAGTATAGATGGTGTTACACACCTGAGTCTGGCTGATGCCGCACGTGCTGTCGGGATGTCCATCGATGGGGTAAAGAAACGCTGCAAATCCAATAAACATGAAACGTGGTGTTTCACTCCTAAGAAGGTGTGATATGGACGAAGCCGAAGTTAAGGTCACCGACCTGCGTGAGATCTTTACCTACATTGGAGTGCGTAACGTAGGTCTGGGCATGCAGCTTTCGCTGAAGGTATTGCGCCGGTGTGAAGAACTGAATGCGGTACATCCTAAAGATACCCGCTTCAGCTTCATGTTGTCCAACGATCACCGACTGGCGATGGTACTGGATGGCGAAGCACTGCCATCAAGTGAGCGGCTGTATTTCCACTGTTTCACTTTAGGTGCTGAGGGCGAAGTCCTTGGTACTAACACACTCTATCTACTCAACCTTAAGTTGGGTATGATCGACGATCAAACGTCCCCTGGACGTACGGTACATTAAGGAATACCATGACTGAATATGTAGTGCTGTATCACCGCGGTTGCAACGACGGCATCGCAGCCGCTTGGGCTACACGTGAAGTCCTCAAGGACACTGCTATCTATCTGCCGTATCAATACGGTGAGCGTCTCCCGGATGCTGTGGCCGGGAGTCACCTGATCCTTGTAGACCTGTCGTTGACTGTAGAGCAACTGTCTGCTATCTGGCCGAGTCAGGTTAAGTCGGTAATGATCATCGACCACCACAAGACCGCCATCGAGGCATTGGCTAACGTCGAATCGGTGACGACCTACGCTGATTACCTTGAACGCATTCAGCGCGGTGAGGGTTCGATCTGGAAGTCGTTCGATATGGACTACGCCGGTGCTGTATTGACTTGGGCATGGTTCAACAACATCGACATCTCTAAACGGGTGACTCAGGAGTGGATGGAACAGATGCCTGAGGTCTTGGTGTATATCCAAGACTACGATCTCTGGCGTCATCGTTACCCAGAGTCCAAGGCAGTTAATGCTTGGCTGATCAACGGTGGGTTATTGATGGATCGTGTTGGTGAGATGATCGCTGACAACGGTGAGATCAACAGCGATGTTCTGACTATCGGCGAAGCAATGCTCAAGTACGACGAGAACATTGCGAAGGGTGTCATCAAGGCTTACCTTGAAGAGTATCCGTACGGTAAAGGCAAGATCGCTTTGGTTAATGCCCCACACCACTTGCGGAATCTGATCGGCGACATGCTGGCAGAGAAGTATCTGTTCGTGGTTTGCTATACCCGGCGTAAGCACAAGACGATCTTCAGCATGCGTTCTACCCAGTTCGACGTGAGCACTATCGCTGAACGACATGGTGGTGGTGGACATGCCGCCGCTGCGGCCTTCTCTGTCCCTAACGGTCCGAATCAGAACCTGTTGTCCCTGATGGTAAAACCTACGTTCATGGCCCGTCTGCGCATGGCGTTAATGATACTGTTCCCCAAGAAGGTGAAGTGATGAAACAAGCACCAGGTCAATTCAGCGCAACACAGTTGATCCGTAATGGCTGGCCTGCCAGTTGTGAAATTGATGTCGATGGCAAGAAGGTTGTAGTGCCCGGTCGTCCACTGGGTCTGGACACCATCCCTAACCGCTTCAAACAGGCGTGGGCGGTGTTTCGCGGTAAAGCTGACGCTCTGTACTGGGACGGTCAGTAAGCGGCATAGGGGCTCCCACGGGAGCCCTGACTTTATTCCCATTCGGGTAGAGGCCTATATCACCAGAGTGCATTAACAGAACTACCTAGCTCCACCCATCATCTACTATTGCAAAGGGATTCAATCATGCCACGTTTCGAAAAAGACTCGATCTACTTCAGCCTGAATGGTAAGGAAGAAGATGTACGTCTCGACCGTTATCCACGCAATGCACCATTGGATCTGGATCTGATCATCCACGCGATTCTGGTCACCAACACCGAAGACGAAACCAGCGACCTCGAACACGTCTACTTCCGTGCACATCAAAAGCAGGAAGATGGCAGCTGGAAAGAAATGCGTGGTAATGACTTCAGCTACCCATTCCAGCGCGCTATGCAACCGCTGCTGGAGCAAGCCGGTCGCGATACTTCAGGTCCGATGCCATGTGAGATGTACAGCGAGTCCAAGTACGTGCACATCCCACTGCATCACCCCCGTCTGCTGAACGCCAACCTGTTCAAGGGCTAATCACCAATCGGTACGGGGTTCGCCCCGTGCCACCTTAGGAGCAATACATGAAAGGCAATTTCTTTAGCTGGTTTCGTTCGGTAGCACCTGCCGCTGTTGTAACGTCTGATCGCACCCGCATCAGGGAGATACTGGAACGCCAAGGTTTTGCCTGTGTCAACATTAAGTCCAAGGGTGACCCCACCAGTACAGACACCGTCTTCGTACTGGAACTACACAGTCACTCTATTTCCGGGCATGGTTCCAAGGCAATGACTACGCCCGATATCGGTAGGCAAGTGTGGCAGTTGGCGCACGTCGATATTGTCAACGTCATCGAACCAGGCATGATCCCCGTAATGAATGATACACGTTACGGTAGCCTCAAGTCGTGGGTCGAGCGGTTGTCCAGTGAACTGCAATACGACGAACGCTATTGCATCTACCAAGCACGAAGTGGCGAACGTGTTTATATCAACGGCGGGTTCAACATCAACAAGGACGGCTTCACTGGGGTGCGTAGTTACTCTACTGAGCGTAATCCTGAGGGTGTCTGTGGTGCCTTTATTACTTACCGTCTAGCACCCTTTTACAAAGGTGAGTTCTTCCGTGGTGGTGCGGTCGAACAGATCCCTGATTTCATCTACTACGCGTGGATGGGTAATCGGGTCCGTAACAAAGAACACTTGAAGCCAATGCAGATTGCAGTTAAAGCGTCTGCCATTGTGTCGCTAGAATCCATGATCGAAACACAACGGGTACAAACCCGTAACATGGAAACCCTACTCTCCAAACTGAAACAGGCACAACTCGATGTACACGAATAACCTCGACGTCTGGATTGGCTTATTGTTAGTAGCCAATAGTCCGAACCGTGTTGTGAAGAAGACCGTGTTAGCTTTAATGAAGACCGCGCATCCCTACACCGCGCGCGGTATCCTCACCCGTATCTTGAATGCCCGGATGATGGGTAAAGAAATCGTCAAGGCTTCTCAAGGGTTAGATGAAACCGATGAAGAGATCCGTAGCTTTGTACATGACGGCTACGATGGCTTTGTGCAGATCGTCTATGGCGGCAAACCTGAGTTCTTCCCATTCCGGGTTACCTTCTCTGACACAGAAGATGAAGACTGGGCGCATGCTAACGAAGACACTATCCGGCTAACTATTGCGGATATCGTAATGCGTAAAGTGGGGGTTAAACAACTTACGGGTCGAGTGTTCCTTTTCAGTGAATCCGGTTGGTCGGGTCGTCATGATGATGTAACCGTTGTGGATAAGCAGAAGTAGAGTTTTACTAGGTTTGGGTATTATTTGTTACAACCCCAACCAAAGGTAGACTCCATGTCCCACAAAGAACACATCATGGCCTTCATCGGCTCTGAGCTCTCGGTAATGCGTGCCAATGGCCAAAATACCCCGGAAGCTTTCCGCCACGGTGCCTTCACCCCGCGTAGCGACTACATCGACAACATCCTGTTCAACCACATGCAGTACGCGACCGAGATCATCTGGCGCGAAACTGCTGAGTTCTGGCCAGAAGGCGCTGATCCGATGCTGGTAGCTCCATGCCGTCATCGTCAGATCCTGCCGTATGCTCCGCTGACCAAGATCGTCGACGGTATCAAGCGTTACGCGGTGTACCAGCGCGTCAAGGGTATCGGCGAGTCGCGTTTGCTGCGCGGTCATAGCTTGGGCTTCGGCGGTCACCTGACTGGCAAGTACGCTCAGTATGACGATCACGGTGGTATCGTGGTCAAGACCAGTATCCATGCCGGCCTCAAAGCCGAAATGGGTGAAGAGTGCCACGTCGACATCGACGCCCCCGGCGTTCAGGTTATTCCGTGGGGTTACATCAACTCGGTGGCATCGCCTGTGGATGCACTGCACTTCTCCTACGTGGTAGAAGTTCAAGTACCAGAGGACTACCCAGTCCTGGTCAACGAAAAAGGCCTGAGCTTCAAAGGCTTCTTCACTGCAGAAGAGGTCGTTCAGATGCACGAAGAGCTGCCGAAAGAAATCGGTTTCGAAAGCTGGTCGCGCATGCTGATCGAACACGGTCTGCAATAACACCCCAAGGATAGAGCGGGGGCAACCTCGCTCTCTTCTGCCCCTTCTTACTTACTATCTCGAACGCTTAGGAGTACCCGCAACATGGACTTTAAACAATACAACCGCAAAGTTATCGACCACTTAGTGGGTTTGCTCGAAGCGTCCGAGATGGACCACTGGAACATGGTGTTCGATCTGAAGCAGTTGGACCCTACTCAAGGCTTGGAGCGTTTCGCTCAGCCGGACGGTAGTCTGGTGCTGAACTTCAACCCAATGGCCTGCCGTGAGTTCCATGTCGGTGAAGAGCACATCACCTGCAATATGTCGCTGCAAGGCCGTAAGACCCACCTCGTACTGCCGTTCACTGCGGTGCGTGGTATCCAGCTGGAGATACAGGGCGTGCCCGTGTATATTCCGGCTGACATCATTGTCGTCGTTATTCATCCGATCGATGGTGTCGAACCGCAAACCCCTGAATCCGAACAGGATCAGCGACCGCTGTCTGGTATCGCTGGTAAAGTAGTACCATTGTTCGGTAACCGTAAACCTACTACCAAAGAGTCTTAAGCATGCGTCAGTATTTGGACTTCCTGCAACACATCCTTGACACCGGTGAGCATAAGGACGATCGTACCGCAACCGGTACGCTCTCCATCTTCGGTTATCAAATGCGTTTCGATATTTCGGGTTTCAACATCCCTTGGATCACCACCAAGCTGAGTCACCCGAAGAGCATCGTGCGTGAGCTGAAGATGTTCATCATGGGTACTGGCGAGATTGATTACCTCGCGGAGCATGACGTGACCATCTGGGACGAATGGGTTAAAGCCGGTACCCGCGTCTACAACACCCTGACTGTGGGTGAGCGGATGGAGCGTGTGCGCAAGAATAAAGAAGAGGTCAACGCGGCGTTCGACGCTTACCGTGAAAGCCTCTACTCGGTTGATGAAGTCGAAGGCTGGGAATTCATGCCACTGTCTGGCAAGTACCGTGCTCCGGACATCAACGACCTGCTGCATGCGTGGATTGATACCAACACCAAGATCGGTCGTCAGAAGCTGGTCAAAGGCGATCTGGGCCCGATCTACGGCGTGCAATGGCGTAAGTGGCCACTGTCCAAAGAAACCCGCCCGCTGTCGCGTCGTAGCGCTGCTCGTGCTGTTGAGGCGATCGGCAAGTTCGATGAACTGAAGACCAAGTTCGCCGATGAGTTCGCTCTGGACCTGTGGCTGATGAAGGCCGGTGGTACTGAGCCTTTCACCACCGAGAACGCAGATGATTCGGTTGTGTTGGCATGGTTGGCTGATCACGGCCATGCATTGACTGAAGAAGTCACTGTGTCGTCCATCGACCAGATCGCCAAGGCTATCCACAAGCTGAAGACTGACCCGAACAGTCGTAGCATCATCGTCTCGGCTTGGAACCCGGCTGAGCTGGCTGACATGGCTTTGGAGCCATGCCACACCATGTTCCAGTTCTACAGTCGTTACCTGAACCACAAGCAACTGATCGGTGTGATCAAGCGTAGTCCTCTGTTGCGTGTGGCGATGCAAACGCTGGTACCGGCTGATGCAGAAGAGTCGGCGCTGTATGATGTCGATCGTGACGTACTGTACGAGTTCTGCGTGAAGTACGAACTGCCTACCCGTGGTCTGAGCTGCCAATTGTACCAGCGCAGCGCGGATGCCCTCTTGGGAGTTCCCTTCAACATCTCCAGCTATGCACTGCTGACCAAGATGTTCGCTCAGGTAGTCGGGATGGAACCAATCGAGTTCATCTGGACCGGTGGTGACTGCCACATCTACAACAACCACATGGACCAGGTTAAAGAACAGCTCTCTCGTGAACCGTTCGAACAACCACAGGTTCTGCTCAACGCGGAAGTCACTGACATCGACCAGTTCGAGTTCAAGGACATTCAGTTGATCAACTACCAGCACCACCCGGCTATCCCTGCACCTAAAGCGGTGTAAGACGGCATAAGCGTCGGGCCTTCGGGCCTGACGTTTTTCTTTTATGTCCCTGAGGTGAACTACAATGGATATTTCTATTAAGTTGCCTGACCCTCTGCAGATTGCCAAAGAAGGGTTGTTGGAAGAGGTCATGGCTTCCGCTCGTTACAATGCTGATTGGACCATGGAGAAGCGGGATCTGACCGATGAAGTCCGTGAGTTGGTGCACTACGCTGCTCGTAACGTGGCTTGCGGCATCATGGACATCCTCGATGGCAATACCGATCAGGGTCAGTATGTTCTGCTGCCACTGTCTGTAGTCACAGGTTTTACCGATGAACTCCCGACTATGGCTGGGGATCTGTCGGAACAACTCCAAGACCTTTACGAAACGATCAACGACTGAGGTGTGACATGAACGCTGACAAAGATTCACCGCTGGGTAAGGCTATTAATAGCGCAGTGGCCCGAGCTACCGCCGGTAAGCCTGATGAACCACGGTTGGTTCACCACATGCTACACCAACCCCGCGTTGACTTCATTGAGAAGGTACTGGATGCGCGTGACGACGCCTATGAAGACGTCATGGTGCAACTTCCGCCTGAGTTCCACGAACCGGTCCATAAGGCCATTACAGCAGCCGTGGTGAAAACATTGGGTGCTCTCGATGAGGGCTATGTATTATTGCCTAATCCCGACCCCGATGATGCCTTCAACCTAGCTGGTGATCTGGCTGTTATCTTCAGTACCATCTACGACGATGTCAATACCTGAGGTGGCTATGAATCTGGAATTGATTTTGCCGGATCCCATGAAGGAAGCCAAGCAAATCTTCCTGAGTGACGTGGTGAATATGCGTGAAGCTGCTATCTTGCTACATGCCACCAATCGTGAAGACCCCTTCGAAGGTCCTGTGGCTAATGCCGTGAACTACCTGACTGGCCAGATCTTGGAATACCTCGACGGTGGTGAAATGCACAATGCTGGTTACACGGTATTGCCCAACCGAATGTTGCGCGGCGGTACAGAAGGCACATTGCCTAATATCGCAGGTGAGCTTTACATGGACTACACCGCTTTGTTCGAAGACATCAACGACTAAACATAAGCCTACCCTTCGGGGTAGGCAGTATGTCCTTTTCTTTTTGCAGTCTGTTTAACATTTATATCATCCTCGTGTCTAATCAGGAGTAACAACATGTCCACCGTATCTGAAATGCGTGAACACTTAATCGGTAAGATGGGTTTCGTTTACCGTTGTAATGATCTCGCCCACCAAATCGGTCACTTCAATGCGGTTGAGGTGTGTGGTAATGAAATCAACAACCGGTTGAAATTGGGTTATGACCCAAAGATGATCATGTTGGTTGCCTATCTTCACGACATGTTTGCGTGGAGTCGGGTGAATCACCACATCATGAGTTGGCAGTATGTTCTCACCAGTGATATGGATTTGCTTTGTACGCTGACTGGTCCTGAGCGTAAGCTGGTGGCATACGGGTGTAAAGAACACCGTGCTTCTTTCGGGGGTAAGTTCACCAGTGCTTTCAGTGAATTGATGAACTCGGCTGATCGTGAACTACCTGGGAACGTACCTGCGATGTTGGAGCGTGCGATTCAATATCGTGTCGATAACTTGGGCTGGACTGATAATGAGGAATCACGTCTGGCTGTGCGCGATGATGCTGTAGCTCACATCAAAGAGAAGTTCGGTGACGGTGGTTATGCCCGCTATCCTGAAATGTATCTGCGCTGCTTTGCTGCAGAACTGGAACAACAACGTCTCGATATCGCTAAGTTGTAAGGAGGAAGAATGACCCGCCCTAATCCAGAGTTGAACAAACTACATCGTGAGAACCCACAACCGGGTGATTGGTGGCAGGAGCACATGTGCTTTTACCACGTTGTACTCAAGGTTCTCGAAGACGGCAATCTGGTTATCGCCAAGCGTGACCGTAAAGTGACCGATGGTCAGCGTCCTGATCTGACCGAAGCTCACGTCGTTACCAAACTCCAACACACTCAAAGCACTATGGGTGCTGACGTAGTGACCGATAACGAGATGGGTCGCTTCTGGTTGTCGGAGTGGATTGACTGCTACGACTCCAAGTACAAGGAGCTGCCGGTACCAGTTATCCCACCGCTTACCTACAACGATGACATGCATTTGGTGTCATCGGCTGAGTTTGAGCTGGCTAAGCTCGGGCGTGACCGCAAGGCTGCCTTCCAGAAGCTCCATGGCGCGCTTGACGCCTATTTAGAGACTGCTGGCATTGAGACGTACAACGAACTGGCGGTCGTGCTCCACTACGCACTGGGGCAGTTCCTCGCTCAATGTAAGCCGGTGAACTTTGCTGGGTTGCAGCTCGAAGTTGACCTCGATCGAGATCTGGATCTCGTGGTGTTCAGCACGTTCCAGTTCGGTAAGGAACCTCGTGCGTTCTTCACCATGATCCGTCAGAAGGGTGTAGTTGCGCAGACCGCGCCCGCCTCTGTACATGGTTCGTTGGAGACCTACCTCAAGGACTTCGCTAACGATATCTCACGGATGGCCTATCTACCGTTGTCAGCGATTCGTCTGTTGTCCGAGTTGGGTATTGAGCTGGCGTGTATTACCGGTACCGATGGCACAGACATCACCGAGTTCGAATTGAATTACCATTGGGCAGGTAATACAATCATCGTGCGTGTTGATCTCAAGCCATTGTTAGAGGACTGCGAGACCATGAAAGAAATCCTCGCTGGTCTTACTGAAGTCTGAATAAGCCTACTTAGGTGCTTTATACGGTGTCGGGCCTTAGGGTCTGACACCTATTTTCTTTTTGTTTGGTGCGACCATGAATTTTGATGAAGCCTGTGCCAAATGCCCTCCGGGGTTTTCTATCAAACTAAAGAACGGAGGGTGGAACGAACACCACGTTCAATACGGTCGTGATACCAAAGGTGCGCTCTACTGGACTGCCGGGATGACTGTTGGTGGTGCTCTACGCGATAGCGACATCAAGAGTGCTAAGCGTTGGGACAACGATGGTTACGCAATCTACCGATGGGGACGGCGAGAGCCTGAGGTCAAGCTTCCTACATTTGAAGAGGCTTTCCGTGAGATAGAACTCAACTCCACTAGCACTCACGCTAAAGCCCTGATTAAACACATCACTGAAACAGTCGAACTGCGTGTGCAAAGCGGTATAATGGCCGGGGCTGACCCGGCGTTAGCTAAGTCACTGGTATATGGAACCACTCGGGACATTTTAGAGATTCTCGATACCAAACACGAGCACCAACAAGTCTACACCATCGCTCGCAATAAGTACGGTGCACCGAATATGTCCGGACATTTACTGGATATGTTCAACGAGATCAATAGCTAGATTCTAGACTAACTCAAACCTATATAACGGGGTTGATGTGCCTAATAAAACCCCGCTATGAGGAGTCTCAAATGCGTCAACCTCCAGAGCCGTCCCGTTGGTATTTGGTGATTTCAACCATAACCATCGCTTTGATCATTGGACTGGCATACTACAAACGCCCGCAGGGTATGACTGAGGTAGACCGTTGGAAAGCAACACAGCCCGCTGAGAAACGCCATGATTGGGCAGCCAACTGCATTATCGAAAGTCGTGGTAACGAACCTGCCAGTTTGATGGTAGACCAGTGTATGGACGATGCACAAAAACTTTATCCAGACGTGATCGATCAGGAGTAATTCATGGAAGCCGAATACGGAGATTACTCCACCACCCCTAAAGCTGAGCACATGGGCACCCGTGCGCTTAACCCGTTCATGGTACCAGAACGCGAGCTACCTAACCGCATGTTGGGCGAATCAGAAGTTCGCAACATGGCTGTGTCCTATCGCAATCACCTCGGTGAACTGATCAAGCCGGAACAAATGAATCAAATATTGGCGCCTCGCGGTTCTATCACCGATATCGATTCCAACATCTTCGGTGCGCCGAGTATTACCCGGATGAACCACGGTCGGTTGCTGGAGCAGTATGTAGCCAGCACTTTGGGTCCTGATCAGCAAGCGCTGATCAAGCCTACCGAAGATGGTACTTACGAAGTGATCAAGGTTGGCGATGAGCCGACCAGTGCCCAGAAAGCCCTGATGTACAACCGACAGCAGTTGCGTGAAGGCAATGAGGAACACAACCGTAACCGGTTGAGCGATTCAGAGTACTTCAATCGTAAGCTGATGTTGAATGCCGGCAATGCTGACTTCGATGGCAATGCTCTAAATATACCCGAGCCACCACCAGAGCGTTTATTGCCGCGTTTTATCTTCGAGCCCAATACGATCCTACAACAGGACATCGAGAAGGTAACATGTAAGGTGCGCTTGCCTTATCCGAAATGTATCTTCATTCAACAACCACCATTAGCCGATTATGCTGAAGTGGTTAGGAATGACTTTACCGATGAGGTCTTGGCTATCGAGCTATCGCCAACCAAGTTCCTGTTTGCTTGTACCAATCATGGGCGGCATATATTGGTTCAGGTCAATCAGTTCCGCAATAAGGACGATGATAGTAAGGTCTTCTACAAAGCGTTCTTGGCTCAAGGTCCGGATATGTTGTTAGCTCGTGATGAACCGGAGCATCAGTACAAAGATCAGATCTTTGCCTACATTGCACCAGTCTTTGCATTCCTCGAAGGTCTGGCTGTTGGTATGTATTCCCTCAAGCGTGAGGGTGTACGTGAGGTCTCAGACAAAACACCACCTGCGGCAAAAGAAGGTATCACATTCAAGGTTCTACGTATGGTGCCGGATCGTGAGTCGCAAGAGTACATCTCTAAAGGTGGTACTCACGCCTCACCTCGTGAGCATGAACGCCGTGCTTACACGCGGATGGGTGCTAACGGTAAAGTCCAACACATTCCAGCTACCACGGTGAACAAGGGCAAGACGCCAGGTGGGTTGGTTATCAAAGATTACAACATCAAGGATCCAAAGAAATGAATGTTCACGTAGCAGCACTGCCTGGGGTGCGGGCATTCATCGACTTCGAATTCAATGGCAAAGGCGGAGAGATCCTGTCTGCAGCTATTGTTACCGAAGCCGGTGATGAGTGGTACGAAGTAATGGAGTACGATGCTGCTACGCTCGTACCTTGGGTGGTGGAGAATGTAATCCCGAACTTGGGTAAGGAGCCAGTTGCACCATTGGCGTTCTATGCCTCGTTTGCGGAGTTCATCCGTAAGTTCGGCTACATCGAGTTCTACTTCAATGCCCATGCCGATCGCCGTTATCTGGATGTGTTGTTGGCGACGGTCGAGAACCCACCACTGCACCGCTGTATCCGTGATGGGTTCATGTCGGCCAAGCACTCGGCAATCCCGCATAACGCCCTAGCCGATGCTAGGGCGATTGTGGAGTACATCTGCGGTAGCGATGAAGAGAACCCTGGTTTGAATGCGGGGATCACAGGGCGGGCGTTGTTTGCTGCACTGTGGCGTGCGGGGTATCGGTTCGATGCACGGGATGTTGACGTACGTGTCGATTCGATTACCTCACATGAGGGTAAGCCATATGGTCACCTTGTGATGCTACAAGCAGAGGCTATTCAGCGGGGCATGAACATCATGCAGGTGTTGCATGGTGGCAGTGACCGTGTGTTCTGTGAAGGCCGTGTCTTGATCCGACCACGTACTGTTCGCAGTAATGCTAACCAAGTGCCAATGCAGGGCGAACTACTGGTGCCTTTCTACTTCTACCGTAAGGGTGTATCCGAATGATCTTCTCTCGTGCAGTACCGGTTGGTCTCGTCAAATTCCCTGAGTTCACCGGGTTGCAACTTCACATGCGTCAGATCCATCTGGTTTGGAAGCGTGAAGGTGACGGACATATTCCTGCGGTCGAAGGGGTGCCTGAAGCATACGCTGGCATAGTGCTGGAGATGCTGCTGCAGGCTCGTGAAGACTACGTCCGGATCAACCATAAGTCGCACTACGAATCGCTTTACCTGACTATCGATGAACGTGATATCCCAGCCGGTGAATCGCATCGTCGTGGTGGTGTGCATTACGATGGGGCTTACTTCGTCGTGCAGGACAAGGACCCCCGTTGGAACACGATTAACCGTAGTGAGGTCATGCAGGGTGCTGGTATGATCATGGCTGCTAGTCACATGGCTAGCTGGGGTTGGCGCGGTACATTGTTAGGCGAGGCCGGTCCTGGGGGTGATTGTGATCACTTACGGCATCAGTTGTGTGAACTGGAACGTTTCAACTTGGCCGCGAATGCGGTCTACCATGGCAACGCTACCTTCGTTCACGAATCACTGCCGGTAGCTGAACCCACCCGTCGACAATTGGTACGTATCACCTATTCCAAATAATGCACGTAACCAAACGGGGCTTCGGCCCCTTTCTCTTTTGGGGAATAATAATGACATTGGAAGAGTTGTTGACTAATGGCATTCCGCGTAGTGACGGTTGCTTCCTGCGTTCTGCACCAAAGCCATTGAATGCTGACACCTTCGATATCCTACGTACGTTCGTAGCCAACCCACATGCGGCCCAAGTGGCGTGGGTAGTGGGGCGTGAAGTCCGTCAACGGTTACTGAACCGGAAAGTGTTGGGTTCCCCTAAGGAATTCAAACTCAATGGTCACGTTGATCACACGGGTGTTATCGGTCAGTTGCGCTACGGTAATGTCTATGGCTTTACTGATGACGCCTTAGTTGCCGCAGACCGCTTGATCGCAATCGCGGTTGATAAGAACAACAACGTTTTGGAATACACTGGTGTCTGGATTGACACCGACTTGGAGTATTGAAATGGACACCCAAGCTTTAATAGAACAACTCACCTTCGTTCGTTATGCCGAGGATGCAAAGATTCCTCCTCGGTTTGACCTACTGGAACGGATGTGGGTCTGTATGGACACTGACCAGTACCCGATTGAGCCGAGTAAGGCTGACGGATATATCTGCCTGATGGCTGATGATCGTCAAGTCGGTGTTTGGTACTACAAACTGATCGATGGGTTGTTCGGTCCGAAGCGTACGTATCTGGTCGACATGCCTCAGTTGTTCCGTGAACTGCGTGAAACCCTCAGCGCTTACACGGCGAATCATTTCACGCTGGGTGCTGTGCGGATGCGTGCGGTCTACGTACCACATCTGTCGATGACACCAGAAACCCCTAACGATGCAGTCACCCTCTGCTGAGGTGTCCTATGCAAATTGAAAAGGATCCAGTAACCGATGGTCCGTTGATGCGGGTGCGTTTTCAAGTGCCGGGTAGTACCAGCCCGGTGAACTGGCCGATTCCGTATCCCTCATGGTATTCTGGTAGCAACAGTCAGGGTAACTATGTTGTTGCCTACGTTAAAGACACTGAGACCTTGTTGAAGAACTGGCCTGATGCATTCGACATTGATGTCTTTGAAGAGGGACTACAAGAGTTCACCTACACCGATCGTTTCCCGAGACCGGAGCACATGACTCCTGAAGGGATGGCTAAAGCACTGGAAGAGTACAAGGGGTATCCTGTCTACAAAGAGACAGGTGCCTTTGCGTACACGACAGCAGGTTACTATGAGGCCTGCCGCGCTATACGGAAGTTTCCAAATGTAGGACCATGTGTTGACGAGCTCGACCTTGATGCTAATCTCCGGATCCATCAGGCTAATGCTGCTGTATGGAGTAAGCCGGTTGAGCTGCAAGAGGCCATGATCAATGCCCCGGTGGATCCCGCACTGTGGGCAACCCGGCAACTCTATTTGGACCTGTCGAAGGGCATCCATGACATTATCGTTAGTGAGGTTGGTCTAGACTACAAAGAATGTCAATATGTCACTGGTCAAGTCATGGCACACATCGGTAGGACCCTACAGGGCGATGGTGTTGACGAGGGTTACTTTGTAGCACACCGCTGTGAACCAACCGTAGACCTTAGCCTGCACATGGCTTCTTATTTTGATGACATTAATACCTAGGGAGTAGGCATGCATACGCGTCGTGTTGGAACAATCGGTCATCTGCCTTATCGTGATCCGGACTATATCAGTGATGCCGAACGTCGTGAGATGATCGCTAAAGCTGAAGCAGATCCGGTTAAGCATCACACCGTCGGGGTTTATAACAACGACAGCTATAAAGAGAACTGCGTACCTTCCAGTGAGTTGGCTGAGCATGTTGCATACAACACCTCTGCCCGGGGTGGTCGTGCGTTGTTCGTAGATGGTAAGTGTGTGCATCGGGGCTACCTCACCAAAGAGCGCTGTGACGCTTGGGAAGAGAAGATCCGTGGTTGGCCAATGCCTGCGATTAACTACCCCCGCCATTGAGGTGATATCATGGCTACCCCTGAACAGTTAGCTGAAGTGCAAGTATTAATGCCGCAGATTGCTGAGCGTATTGAAGCTGAGCACATCGATGTCATTGCTAGCAACCTTGACCTCGTACTGTTCAGGGATTTCACCGTACGCCAATTCCTACCTTACATGACCAAAGTTGCACGGGCCTCTAGATACGACCTGCTCGACTTGGTACGAACAATCAACGACCGTCGCCCTTGAGGTGAAACTATGTCTTACGGAATTCCAGCGACACCTGCCCAGTTGGCTGAACTCAAGTTGTTAGTGCCACGTATTGCTGAGCTCATTAATGAAGACCAGCTCGATACGTTAGCGGCTAATCTCGATGAGCCTATTAAAGTGGGTACGGTTGAACAGCATCGGGATATCCCGATGCGTGAGCTGTTACAGCACATGGTGGGTGGTGGTGACATCACTACCGAGAACCTAATCAATCTGGTGCGGCATATCAACTTCAAACGCCTCGGTCCACGCATCGACCATGCGATAGATATATCGATCGCTACCCAAGGTTACGCAGTGCAGCCCGTCTTTGGTGAGAACGATGGAACTCCAGCGTATGCCTATACTCTTGGCTTGAACTTCAAGACCGGGTTTGAGTTGATTGTCTCGGCTGGGCAAGACATCCACCTGCTGACTACGGTATTGAGCAAATATGCCGAGTTGGCACTCCAGTCCGAAAACATCGAGCTGGAGCGTAACGATCTGGCATATATGCGTACCCATGCCAAGTATGGCGTTCGTACCAAATGTGTTCCTGTGGATTTTGAAACCGTTAAGCAAAGCCACAGTCTGTGTACTCGCGGTGAGGTCAAGTGTATTTACCAGATCCTCATTGCGGATAAGAATAATCTCTTTCCTAATGAATCAGGGTATGATCCTGAATGGGCTCAACCCGATTTCTCAAAACCTCTGAATTAAAGGTAACACAATGTCAATGCATCGCATCAGTGGGCATGATCTCGACGGCGGTGCTGTCGATGTACTCCACAAGTTGTATTTCCGTGGGGAACAAGAATCCGGTGGGCTGCCGTCTAAGAGCGGTATGAGTGAGCTGGTATTGCTCGGTTGGGCACAGACCGATTGGGACATGGCACTGCCGCATAGCCTGACCTCAGTTGGTAAGCTGATTGCCCAGCTGTATTACGAAGCCAAGGCTAAGCGTGCGGCCGCTGTGATCAGTACATCAGAACTGACGCAAGGTGCTTTGACGGCGGCCGTGGCCGAGGGTGATATTCGTTGGATGGCTCGCGGTAAGCCAGACGTCCGTGAATGGGTTCCTGCCGACACCGTGTACACCGTGGACGAGATCAAGCATGACCTTGGCTTCTCTACCAAAACCTTCCGTGGTCGACATCCTGAGACTCGGGCTTACATCACGCTTACGTTCACCGTGGCCCCTTCGGGTACGGATTGCAAAACGCACATTATCGGAGAAGATGTTTAAGTGAAGTTGCCATTGTTTATTGCTGTGCTGTTGTTGGCCGGTGTTACGCAGGCCGATGAACCCGCTGGTGCGGTTACCGCTGAAGTTGTCAGTGCTAAATGCATCGCCAAGAAAGAAGTTGGCATCAGTGCCCTGTTTGGCGACACGATCTATCAGTGTCGTCTGTGGGTCGAAAGCGAATATGGTCAAGAACGCATCAATCTCGACATTGATCACCCGGTTAAGAAGGGTGACAAATTCATCCTGGTCCAATCCGGTGATGGAACACACAGTCTACTCTGAGGTGCCTTATGGCTCTGCACATTACAGTTGTTGGGTTTGATAAAGCCCCGAACATCACCGAAGAAGCCCTGTTGACGTATCTGGCTTTCGACCCAGAGTCGGCAGGTAAGATCGTCGCCGGTAGCATCGAGGTGTTTAAGGTTAACACCAAGGTTGCTGGCGTTGAGATCCTTCACCTCGCTGTGCGGGATGCCAACATCGATTCCGATAATCTGTCGCTGGTGTTCGAACAACCGTGGCCGGCAGATAAACGTGATGATCAGGTTTGGCTGGATGCTCGAACGTACACCATGGGTATTATCCTTGGTGAAACCATCTCCCGTGGTGGTGCTCGGATCTATGCGGTGGAAGGCTTGCTCGAAGACAGCTTCGGTAATGCCGGCTATTGCATCTCCGGTGTGCGTGAAGCCATCGAAACCGATCTGACTCAGGCCATGCGCGCCTAGGTGCCTGTAAACGTTCCACCGTCATAAAAGGTGAGGGGTAATCCCCCTCGTCTATGTCCTTTAGGAGATTTAAATGTCGCAGCGTGTATTGCGTATCGATAATCCAGACAACGAACAAATCCTCGATGCAATCATCCAGCGTATCGAAATGGTCAATATTGGTTCTGGTCAGGGTGAGATCATCATTGTAATGCCGGGTGAGTACGACGCCTTCTTGTTGATGGGTGTGCCTAAGGAATGTCCTGCGTGTCTGTATGACACTGAAGCGCCGTTGGATGGTAAGTTCGACGTGTCATCTCGTGATGAGCTAATGTTGGGTTTACCTGAAGCATGGCAAGGCATGGACACCAATACGGTAACAGCAATTATTGATCTCATCATTGAGCGGGGTGTGGGGTCGCAACATCGCTTCATGAAGACTACAGAGGAGGGTGTGGAGACCTTCTGGATCACTAGTGCTCGAATGATCTGTTTCTTCCATAGTGCCCAGAAGGTGACCGAATGAAAACGATTCTATTGATCTCGTCGTTAATTGCAGCGGATGGTGACGGTAGCGCCGCTGCTGAAACTACTGCCGAGTATGCCAGTCAGAAAGCCTGCATACAGGCGGTCGAGATCCGTACTGGCTACATGATGCAGCCCGTTAAAGGCGGTATGCGTCTGCAGCAAGAAATCGATACCCGCTATGGTAAAGGACGTATGATCTTCGTCTGTAGTCCATATGGATCTGCTGCAGATGAGTGACTGCCCTGAATCCTTCGGTCCCCTAACCCCAGCTGAGGATACAGAGCTGGAGGCAATGATCTTCAAGGACGACTCCCTCTACGATCTGGAGCAAAACCAGAAGTGGTATCAGCGGGTGGTTAATGGTTTGCTGGATAGCGATCCGAGTAAGCGCCGGTTTGAAACGGAGCTGAAACAGATAACTCGTTGTCTTGATCTTAAGCGCCGCAAAGGCGAGTGGGGTGTCGCGTCTATCGTCGAACTCACTCAAACGTTTCCCAAGGAGTAAAACATGCTTGACGCATTGTTGAAAGAGATCATCGCGTATCTCAAGCAGTATAACCCAAACCCGATGGCACCGTACCATAACAACGAACACATGGAAGGTGTGTGGCACATCGCCAAAGAAATCTGGGACGTCGAGAAAAACGATCCTACCTATGCCCTGCCGGATAGCGAAGAGGTCATGGTTATCCAGCTGATGTTGGGTACCATGTTCCACGACTTCGGCCACACCGGTGGTATGATGTCTGACCGTGAGAACATCAAGCGTGCAGTCAAGGCACTCAAGCGCTTTGTGTTGGTGGACTCCAAGGTGATCAACAAGAAGGTCGCCAAGAAGTACAAGGACAGCATCGGTTTCATGCTCTGGGGTGCGGTAGCGTTGATCGACGTTACCGAGTATCCATTCGTGAAGGATCCAGTTAACAAAATGGAATTCATCATGCGTGATGCCGACCTGCTGTATACCACCGTCCGTGGTGAGCCAGAGGTGGTTATGGAAGCCCTACGTACCGAGATTGAACGCTCGCAAGGTAAGGCTATCTCTTATGCCGATATGGCGGTAGGCCAACAAGCCTTCATGTCCAAGGCACGTCTCTACACTCCTACTGGTGAAAAGATCTGGAACGAGAAGTCCCAGGCATTCTTTGCCAAACTCAACGACTATGCTGCTGAACGCACAGTAGCTACGCCAGCCTAACGTTTTTCCGGTTCTGTTCAGTCATCGCTGGACAGGGCTGGACTTGATTTGACAAGGAGCAATAACATGCTTAACCGGTTTCTATACTGGTTATTCCGACGACGGCTAACGTTCATGCTCATGGGCAAAGCGTTAGATGCACAATACCCTAGCCTACTGGTTATGGTTAAGGGCAATCCAGAGAAGCACCATGTGGTTGCACTGACCAATGGTCACGTAATATTCTTGTTGCCGACACACACGTTGGTTAAAGAACCCAGAAAGAAGTTGCTAGCGTTTACCTACGCTGAGTATCTGGATCTACAAGAACGTATCAAGAACTGGCAGACTAGTGAACCATACAAAAAGATTTTACGGGGCATCTCTAAGGTACAGGCTATGGCGGCTCAACGCGAGACTGTCAACGTCCGGCTACGCCTGCCCGGTAAGGATGGGGAATATAGTTGCACTGCTTATTTCCTGAATGCCCAATCCTTCATGCGTGGGATCATGCAATGCACCCACACACTGTGGATGGTTGTCTACGCTGAAGTGTTAACCTCAAATGCATACCTGCCTCACGAAGTGAAGATACTCGCACCGAGTAAGGCATAAAACGCCGAAAGGCAAAACGTCACCAACCATCGACGGTGACCCCAAGTAAGGAGCCCACACTGTGGCTGAACAATACCTGCAATACGCACCTCAAATTCTGGCTATCCTGACTCGTCAGGCGTGTGCCAAAGAACCGATCACTTATGGCGACATCGCTGAGGAGATTGGTATTGCCCGTAAGGGTAACCACATGGTCAACGTCATGAACTCGGCGTTGTCACGTTTGTTCTTCTGGTGTCAACACAATGGGTTACCACATCTGACCTCACTGGCCGTACGTACAACTGAACGGGTTCCCGGTGTAGGGTTCTGGGGTTTGGTCGGTAATCGTGGTTTGACATTACCGGACCAACGGGCATTCCTGCGGGTAATCCAACAGGAAGTCTACCGCTATTACGATCCAGTGTCCCGGATTGGGACACAAGCTATTCTGCCTTTCATCGAGTCGATTCAGTACGATTTCGGTGAGGCACACGGTGCCAACGTTTGTGAATGTCGCGTGCACTTCCCAGGCGGTAGCGCCGCTCGGCGCATAGTCTACGTAACACCGGACCGTAACCGGGCCATGACCGATGCGCTGGAAGAGACCTTGGAGTTCGTGGTCAAATCTATCTCGCATAGTACGGCAACCACACTGGAAGCCGCCAGCTTCAATAAACTTCGTACATTGGTAATGGGGGACGTAGCCTAAGTCGTTATTGTGTTTACCAACTAGTATGCACCTGAATTCTAACGGCATAAGGTCCATTGGGTTTTCCAATGGACCTTTTATGAGGATTTATACATGTCTATTTCTCGTGAGTTCCAACATGACATCGGAATGTGGGGTCCATGGTTTGCTGGGTTGCAGGCTCACCCGTTGTACGACGCCGACATCGTAGCCAAGGGGCTCGCCCTTTATGCCTTCTACTACTGTGACCACGCTGGGCACCGTACGCTGTCGGCTGACGCTTATGCCGCCGAGATCGAAGCTATTATCCCGAATTCGGCAGTATGTTTCAATGTTCTGCTCGACCAGTCCGAATGGGTACGTTGGACTGGTACTTGGGCTGGGTTGTTTATCAAACATGCGATTGGTCGCCATCGTGGGATTAACCGCATGATGTCATTGATCGAACATCGGCGCATCGATCCGATTACTCCGAAAGCGTTTATGATGGCGCTGATCGGTGGATGTCGAGTCTTTGACATCCTACAAGATGCAGGTGTACCGGCTGAGAACATCCAACAAGTATCGGATGATGCCATGGCCGCTGTGCGCATTGAACATCCTCAAGCTGACCAGACGTGGGTCAGACCCAAGCAATAATCGTCGATCCGACCATCGCTGAGGTCTATATCACCTGTTTGTGTATAGGCCTCATTTCACCACGAAAGGAATACCGTTATGAAACACATTAACTTACTGTTGTGGGTCGGTGTGTCGTTGTTAAGTCTGTCAGCTTCGGCTGCAGAGTTTGCATTCTACGAACGCCCGCCATTCATGGCTGAGTCCATGCCGAAGAAGATTGACTGTGTACTGAAGTCTGACCATTATGGTAACTGCTTGGGTGGCTACAATGCCCCAGCGACGGTGCCGGTTAAGGTCAGTACCACAGAAGGTCGTGAGATCCACGTTCGCAACGTCAACCCACTGATAACAGTGAGCTGCCAGCAAAGCGTGTGTGCCAATGACTTCAACAACTCGCCAGTTGGCGATTTGCAAATGGGTCACTTGCCGCCGACGCACATCATCAATTGGACCATGATCGATGGCTACTACATCTATCACGATCCGAAAGCGGGTGTGTTTGCTTACAAGCGGGGCTTCGGTCCTCTGGCCGACAAGTACCCACCATACCAGATCGTTACTGAACCGGTACAGCGGATGTCTACGCTGGTGGATACCAAAGGCACATACGACGTTGTGTGTTTGCCGCAGTCTGACGATTGCAAGTTCGAAGGCAAGGTTGTTTCGCGAGATGAATTGGCTAAGCTGTTGCCGAAGAAGTCCAGCGAGTGGTGCGACCAAGTATTCTGCTATTCGAACGAGTTTGCTGAAGGTGTCGTTGGTCTCAACCCAGACGGTATGTATTAATCTCAACGGGGGACTTCGGTCCCCTTTGCCCTCAGAGGTATAAATGGAACTCTTTCTCTTTCTACTTGCAGCTTTCATCTGGTGGCGTACCGGTAGTTTGATCGGACGCTACTTCAATGCAAAGACTGACGACTTAGTCAAACGTATGCATGCCTACTACTTCTTAGGTCCACGTTCATCCATGGTCTGCATTGCCGATGGTGCGATTCGTGGTGGCCTTATTGGTCTGGCTGTAGTCAACGGTGAGCTTTTCCTCGCCAAGGCAATTGTCACCCAAACATGCGTCGTGCTGGCCGGTGTTACTACCGGCACCATGCGTTACTGGAAAGAATTACGTCGGGGATAAATAGTTTGCGATGATGGCGTGTTGCCATCTAGTGAAAAAGGATGTCTCTGATGCTGCTCAGCCCGATGCTCGCGCTTCTGGTTCAGCTGTCAGTGCACTGCCTTTGCGAAGAGCCCAAGTACGATGGGGTCACTTACGCACACGCAGACGGGGCGGATCGGCATGTTGCCCGTTCGCCTTTCGTACCCCCGCCCTCTAGCGCCCTGGCCATAGTAGCCCGGGCCCGTTCATGGGCGGGTCTTTCTGCGCGTGCGAGTGCTATGCCTCACGAACTGCCGATAAGACTGAGACACACGCTTAAGGTGCGTGTAAGTCAAATGTTCCCTGTCGGCATTTCAGAGGAGTGACGTATGTTCTCCATTGGGCTTCTTTCGCATTGGGCGTTGTCTGACCGTTGTTTTGCTGCTATCCGGTTTGCATTTCGGATAAGCCGCTCCTTAAGCCATATACGACGACTGCTCCATCGCACTGCAATCCCCTTCCGCAGGGAAGAGACTATTAATGTATCCAGGCCGATAAACCAAAACCGCGCACCTGTGTTGCACTCGGCTAAGGGTCGGGTACGCACCCATAGAGGCGCTGCCTGGGAGCAATAGATCTCCCCTGAGGATTAGTAAAGAGCCTGCCCGCGTGGCGGGCTCTTTATGTCCCTTTTATGCCGTCGGCCTCTTTAGGAGTTTATTTTCATGGTTTCGATGTTTAAGGAATTGGTCGCCCGGTTTTGTGGTAAGTCTGTTGGCGATCTGAACGAACACGTCAAGTCTGCTGAATCCACCCCACCGTCAATGGATCGACATATGCATGCCATCCCTTACGCGCTCCGCATGGGTGAACTGTTTCCCAACTACCAACCAACCGACAAGGATATGAACATCCTTGCCAACTACACCATGAACCACAGTTCGGCGGACCTCCCGGTACTGGTCCGTAAGATCCATGGGTTCGACAAGTACTACACCTATTCCGATCAAGGTACCACCCTGCGTAACGGTGATCGGCTGACTGAAGAGATCAAAGCTGGTTTAGCTTTGGTCGAAGATCTACGTGTACGTCAACTGTTGTCCCGTAACTGGTATGCCGATGATCAATCGGAACTGGTGACGGAGTTCCCATGGTTGGCTACACGGTACAACGCAACCACTTATACCTCGCTGGTGCTCAGCGGCGTGTTGGCTGAGAAAGCAGCAGCTTACGTTGGCGTGATCAATGGCCTGCGTGCGCTTATCGCATCGATCTACCTCCGTACTAATAGTTGTGGCCAACTGCTGGTATGGGCTAGCGATTACGACCGGGCCCGGTATTATGCCCGCTATCGTAACAACAAGATGTTCCACGGTGTAGCTTTGCCGACCGATCTGTACGCCAAGGTCGACCAGCTTGCCGAATACATTGGTGGCCGTGAGTTCAAGGAAGCCTTGGTATTGGGCAAATCTGAATACTCGGTAGTGCGGCACCCTCTGATGTACGAGGACTGCATTTACACCATCCATCGTTTCGACACCCCAATGATCAGCTTCTTTGTAGCCGGTCAACCTAAAGCCAACTGAAAGGTATCTACCTCATGCAACAGCAAAACATACAAGTCAATCCAGGTGCCGCCGAACCATCGATCCTGCAAACCAAGCGGGTAACGATGCATGAGCTGGTCAACGGCGCAATCCTCGACAAGCGTCGTGTAGCCA